>TARA_R110002110_G_scaffold179197_13_pt1 | contig 21665 bp, 15 predicted proteins | sample TARA_R110002110 | Tara Oceans TARA_R110002110 (sample SAMEA4397330) | marine metagenome | biome: Polar Biome; feature: [SRF] surface water layer (ENVO:00010504); material: water (ENVO:00002006), including particulate matter (ENVO:01000060) such as... | depth 5 m
GATTCCCGAACAAATGACCGATAAACTCCGCATAGCCCTGGCCCAGTTGAACCCTGTCGTGGGCGACGTGGCCGGAAATCTCGAAATGGCGATCGAGGCGCGGCGCGACGCGAGCGTCGAGGGCGCGGACCTTATCGTCTTCACCGAGCTTTTCCTCACCGGCTATCCGCCCGAAGACCTCGTTTTGAAGCCCGCCTTCCAGCATGCCGCCCGCGCCGCCGCCGTCGAGCTTGCCCGCCAGACCGTCGACGGCGGCCCGGCCGTGCTCATCGGCTGCCCCTGGGTCGCGGATGGCGACAAGCTCTTTAATGCCGTCCTTCATCTTGACCACGGCGAGGTGCGGGGCTACCGCGCCAAGGTTCACCTGCCGAACTATTCGGTCTTCGACGAGCCGCGCGTGTTCGACGAGGGCCCCATGCCCGGCCCCTTCAACATTCGCGGCGTTCGCATCGGCGTGCCGGTCTGCGAGGACATCTGGTCGCCCGATGTGGTCGAATGCCTGGAAGAGTCGGGCGCGGAATTGCTCCTCGTGCCGAACGGCTCGCCCTATGAGTTCAAAAAGTTCGACGCGCGCATGCAGCTCGCTGTCGCGCGCATCGCGGAAAGCGGCCTGCCGCTCGCTTATGTGAACCAGTTTGGCGGACAGGACGAGCTTGTCTTCGACGGCGCCTCCTTTGTCCTGAACGCCGATCTCTCGCTTGCCGTGCAGATGCCGGCCTGGCAAGCGAAGATCGCCGTCACGGACTGGACGCGGGGTCCGCAGGGCTGGGTCTGCGAAACGGGCGAGCGCGCCGCCATCGAGGAAAGCGACGAGGCGCTCTATCTCGCCGTCGTTCAGGGTCTGCGCGACTACGTGACCAAAAACCGTTTCCCCGGTGTCGTACTCGGCCTGTCCGGCGGCATCGACAGCGCCCTTGTCGCCGCCATCGCGGTCGATGCGCTCGGCCCCGCCAAGGTCCATTGCGTCATGCTTCCCTATCGCTACACCGCGTCCGAAAGCCTGGAGGATGCGGAAGCTTGCGCAAAGCTTCTCGGCACGCGCTACGACATCGTGCCCATCGAGGCGCCGGTCGCGGGCTTCACCGCCGCTCTCGAAACGCTTTTCGAGGGCCGTCAGGCGGATACCACGGAAGAAAACCTCCAGTCGCGCTCGCGCGGTGTCATCCTCATGGCCATCTCCAACAAGTTCGGCTCCATGCTGCTGACCACCGGCAACAAGTCGGAAGTCTCGGCCGGCTACGCCACCATCTATGGCGACATGAATGGCGGTTTTAATCCGATCAAGGATCTTTATAAAACGCGCGTCTTCCGCATGGCGCGCTGGCGCAACACGCATATGCCGAAAGGCTGTCTTGGCCCGAAGGGCAGGGTGATCCCGGAGCGCATCATCACGCGGCCGCCATCGGCCGAGCTTCGCCCCGACCAGCGGGACGAGGATTCACTGCCCCCCTATGAAGCGCTGGACGATATTCTCCATTGTCTCGTCGAGGAGGAAATGTCGGTGCGCGACATCGTTGCACGTGGCCATGACCGCGATCTCGTGAAGCGCGTCGAACATCTCCTCTACATCTCGGAATACAAGCGCCGCCAGGCCGCGCCCGGCGTCAGGGTCACGGCGCGCAATTTCGGCCGCGATCGCCGCTACCCGATCGTGAACGGCTTCCGGGACCAGGACCTGTGAGCATCGCCGGACTGCACCGTCGCGCGCGTCCCACCCTCCCCTCGGGGAGGGTCAGGCGGCTGAAGGCCGCTTGGGGCGGGGGGACTTCTCTATGACAACCCCCATTGTCCGCTTCGCGCCTTCTCCGACCGGCCGCCTCCATGTCGGCAACGCCCGCGCCGCGCTCTTCAATTTCCTCTTCGCGAAAAAATCCGGCGGCCGCTTCATGCTCCGCATGGACGACACCGATGACGAGCGCTCGACGCCCGAATTCGCCGCCGCCATCGAAACCGACCTCACATGGCTCGGCCTCGCCCACGACATCTTCGCGCGCCAGTCGGACCGCCTCGACGCCTACAAAGCCGCCGCCGAAAAGCTGAAAGCCGATGGCCGCCTCTATCCTGCTTACGAAAGCGCCGCTGAACTCGACCGCCGCCGCAAGCGCCAGATGGCGCGCGGCCTGCCGCCCGTCTATGACCGCGCCGCGCTTGAATTGACCGGCGAAGACCGCGCCAGGCTCGAAGCGGAAGGCCGCAAGCCCCATTGGCGTTTCAGGCTTGAGCGTGTGCACACCGCCTTCGATGACCTGATTCAGGGTCATGTCGAGGTCGATGGCGCCTCGCTCTCCGACCCCGTGCTGATCCGCGAGGATGGCCGCTTTCTCTACACCCTGCCAAGCATTGTCGATGACATCGGCTTTGCCATCACCCATGTCATTCGCGGCTCCGACCACATCACCAATACCGGCGTGCAGATCCAGATCATCCACGCGCTCGGTGCGGAGCCGCCCGCCTATGCGCATTACTCCCTGCTGAACGGGCCGGAAGGCAAGCCGCTCTCCAAGCGCAACGACGCCGAACGCTTCTCGCTACACGCGCTCCGGCAGGCCGGCTATGAGCCGATGGCGCTCAATTCGCTTCTCGCCCGTCTCGGCACATCCGACCCGGTGGAGCCGCACTTGTCGCTTGCCGCCCTCGCGGCAGGCTTCGACATCGCCCATCTCGGCCGCTCGGATATCCGCTTCGACCCCGAAGATCTTGCCAAGGTCAATGCGGCCTGCCTCCACCTCACGCCTTATGAAGCCGCGCGCCCGCGTCTTGCCGCGCTCGGCTGCGACCTTGGTCCCGAATTCTGGGACACGGTAAAGCCGAACATCGAGGTCTTCGCCGAGGCCGCCGATTGGGCCCGCGTGGTCGAAGGGCCACTCGAGCCGGTAATCGAAGACAGGGATTTTGCCGCCGCCGCTGCCGCCGCGCTGCCGCCCGAGCCCTGGGGACCGGAGACATGGAGCCAGTGGACCGGCGCGGTAAAGGCGGCGACCGGCGCCAAAGGCAAGGCGCTCTTCATGCCGCTCCGCCTTGCGCTGACCGGCCGCCCGCATGGACCGGAACTGAAAAACCTGCTACCCCTGATCGGGCGGGAGCGGGTTCTGCTCCGCCTTGGCGGCTCAACCGGCTGATCCGGTTAGCTTTTATTAACGGCGAGACAAGAGGATACCGGCATGGGCCCGGCACACTCGATCATTCAGGGTCTCATTATTATCGGCTGAATCATCTTCGCCGCCGCCGTACACGCACGCTTATACTTCATTAAACAAACGGACCGGCCGGCGGCGGGAGTCGCGGACGTCGGTCACCAATAGGCTTCCCTTTCCCACCCTCCCCTGGGGGGAGGGTCGAAATTCGCGAAGCAAATTTCGGGGCGGGGGCGCTGGCGTGAGACATTTGGACGAACTGACGAAGGCGATTGAAAGTTAGGCAGCCACCCCTCCCCAAACCGCTTGCAGCGGTTTGACCCTCGCCCCAGGGGAGGGTGAATTGAGAGCAAAAATTATGAGCAAGGCCGAAAAAAAGGAACGCCTCTATCTCTTCGACACCACGCTGCGCGACGGCGCGCAGACGACGGGTGTCGATTTCAGCGTCGAGGACAAGCATCTCATTGCGAGCCTGCTCGACGAGCTTGGGCTGGATTATATCGAGGGCGGTTATCCGGGCGCGAACCCGACCGACAACGCCTTCTTCGGCGAAAGGCCGAAACTCGGCCACGCGAAATTCACCGCCTTCGGCATGACCAAGCGGGCAGGGCGCTCGGCCTCCAACGATCCGGGCCTTGCCGCCACCCTCGATGCCGATGCGGATGCCGTCTGCCTTGTCGCCAAGAGTTCGTCCTTTCAGGTCGAGGTCGCCCTTGGCATCACCAGTGAGGAAAACCTCGAAGGCATCGCCGAAAGTGTGAAGGCCGTCGCGGAAAAAGGCCGCGAGCCGATGATCGACTGCGAGCATTTCTTCGACGGCTACAAACTGGACCCCCGCTTCGCGCTGGCCTGCGTGCGAACCGCGCTCGATGCCGGTGCGCGCTGGGCCGTGCTCTGCGACACCAATGGCGGCACCCTGCCGGACGAGGTGGAGCGCATCGTCGGCGAGGTGATTGCGTCGGGTGTGCCGGGCGGAAAACTTGGCATCCACACCCATAACGATACCGAAAATGCGGTCGCGAATTCGCTTGCCGCCATCCGCGCCGGCGTGCGCCAGGTGCAGGGCACGCTGAACGGATTGGGCGAGCGCTGCGGCAATGCGAATCTCGTCTCGATCATCCCCACGCTTCTCCTGAAACCTCTTTATGCGGATCGGTTCGAAATCGGTGTCACGCGGGAACGCCTGAAGAACATTGTCCATGTCTCGCGCACGCTGGATGAAATCCTGAACCGCGCGCCGGATCGCTACGCGCCCTATGTCGGCGAAAGCGCCTTCGCATCCAAGGCCGGCATCCATGTCTCCGCCATCCTGAAAGACCCGAAAACCTATGAGCATGTGCCGCCTGAAAGCGTTGGCAACAAGCGCAAGATCGCCGTCTCCGATCAGGCCGGCCGGTCCAATATCCTCGCGCGCATGGAAGAGGCGGGCATCGCCTTCGATCCCTCCGACGCCCGCATCGGCCGCCTGCTGGACGAGGTGAAGGAGCGCGAATTTCTCGGCTATTCCTATGACGGCGCCGAAGCTTCGTTCGAACTGCTGGCAAGGCGCATCCTCGGCAACGTGCCGGCGTTTTTCGATGTCGAATCCTTCCGCGTGCTCGTCGAGCGCCGCTACAACGCCATCGGCGATCTCGTCACCGTGTCGGAGGCGACGGTCAAGGTCGTGGTCGATGGCGAAAAGTTCATCTCGGTCGGTGAGGGCAATGGTCCCATCAATGCGCTCGATCAGGCGCTCCGCAAGGATCTCGGAAAATATTCGCCCTTCATCGAGGATCTGCGCCTCGCGGATTTCAAGGTGCGGATCCTGACAAGCGGCACCGAGGCCGTCACGCGGGTCATGATCGAGAGCGCCGACGCCAGGGGCGAGCGCTGGTTCACGGTCGGCGTCTCGCCCAATATCGTCGATGCGTCCTTCCAGGCATTGACGGATTCGATCACCCACAAGCTGTTGCGCGACGGCGCCCCCGCGCCCTCGACGCATAACCGCAAGGATACCGCTGGCGCTTGACCAAATACGTCATTGCCGGGCTTGACCCGGCAATCCGGAAGCCACACCACGCGAACTTCACTTGATCCATAAGTGTCATTCCGGCAAAGAGTGCCGGGGGTGACACGCCTTGGTGCGCAAGGCGCGGAACAATCTCCATCGGACCGCCTTCCACCCGCCCCCGGGGGCGGGTCGGGAAATTCGAGCACGCGAAGAATTTCCCGGGGCGGGGGAGGCATCGTATTCGCCACCCCGGACGAATGCGGACCGGCATGATACAAGACCCGCGCGGGTTCGGCGCTGCCCGATCCCTGTGAAGAGAGACCTCCCTCATGCCGCAACCCGCCATCACACGCACACCGACAGACGAAGCCGCTCTCGGCGTTGCCTCGGCGGGGGCGGGCTATCTCCTCTGGGGCGTCTCCATCATCTTCTACAAGCAGGTGATGGACGTGCCGCCTTTCGAGGTTCTGGCGCACCGGTCTGTCTGGAGTGTCCTGCTGACGGCCGCGCTCATCTTCGCGCTTGGCCGCCGCACGCAGCTTGCGGTGCTCCTCGCCGACCGCCGCACCATGCTGACGCTTCTCGGCACCAGCCTTCTCATCGGCTCCAACTGGTTCGTCTTCATCTATTCGATCAACGAGGCCCGCATCGTCGAGACGAGCCTCGGCTATTATGTCAATCCGCTGGTGAGCGTGTTGCTTGGCGTTGCCTTTCTCGGTGAGCGCCTGTCGCGTCCGCAAATCTTCGCGGTCGCGCTCGCCGCCATCGGCGTTGCGATCTTCGCATGGGATCTCGGCACGCTGCCCTGGATTTCGCTCTACCTCGCCTTCAGCTTTGCCGCTTACGGCTATCTCAGAAAAGTATCGCGCGCGCCCGCCCTGGAGGGTCTTTTCGTCGAAGTGCTGATGCTGCTGCCGCTTGCGCTTGCTTATCTCTTCTGGCTTTCCGGCCACGGCGGCACCAGCTTCGAGACCGGCGGCTGGTATACATGGACCTTCCTTGTACTGACGGGTCCGATGACGACGGTGCCGCTCTTCCTCTTCACCTTCGGCGCCCAGCGCATCCGCCTGACCACGCTCGGCCTCATGCAGTACCTCGCGCCCTCGACCCAGTTTATCCTCGCCGTCGTCCTCTATGGCGAGCCGCTCGCGCCTGTCCAGTTGGCGACCTTCGGGCTGATCTGGGTCGGACTGGGGATATTCAGCATGGAGAGCTGGCGCTATGAGCGCGATTTGAGGCGCGTGGCCCGAGGCTGAAAACCGGGCTGAAAACCGGGGATAGAGTTTCGCGCCTGATTTTTGTGACAGATCGATGACAGAAGGGCAGCGCAATTGCGTGGATAAAGCTAAAGCGATGTTTCTATTCGCGGAATGATGTCTTCAACCTTGTCCACCACCGAGTAGATCCGGCGTATGTCGGACCGTGCGAAGCCCGCCTTGATGATATGGTCCAGAAGCTCGATCAGCGGCGTCCAGAAGCCCTCCAGGTTCGCGATGACGATCGGATAGCTGTGCCGCCCGAGCTGTGCCCAGGTCAGCATTTCGATCGTTTCCTCGACCGTGCCGATGCCGCCGGGCAGCGCGACAAAGGCTTGAGAACGCTCGAACATGAGCTGTTTGCGCTCATGCATGCTGTCCGTGATGATGAGTTCGCTCACCTCGTGGAACCCGGCTTCCACCTCGGTCAGGAACTTCGGAATGATCCCGGTAACCTTTCCGCCCTCCGCGAGGACCGCGCGCGCGAGCGCGCCCATCACACCGATGCCGCCGCCGCCATAGACGAGTTCGACGCCGGAGGCCGCCATCAATCCGCCAAAGCGGTCCGCCGCCGCCATGATCGCGGGCGCGGTGCCCATGCTTGAACCGCAATAAACGCAAAGACTTGTGAGTTTCATCGTCGAACGGCTTCTTTCTTTTTTCACCTGTTATCTCACTTGCGAGGGTTCACATTGGTGCCCTAATTGCAAGCTACGCGATACACTGGGGCGCTAATGGAGTTCTGTGCCTTTTCGGCACGGCGGGTAATGGGGAAGGATTTAGGGAAATGAAAATCGGAGCGATTGCCGGCGCATTTGTGGTCGCGCTCATTCTGCTTTTGGCGGGGTACTGGTTCTTTGTTCGCGACACCGCGCCGTCGGATATTGTCGTCGAACCCGCGCCCGCGGAGCAAACGGAGCCGGTGGAGGCAGCGCAAGACCCTGCGATCCCCACCTTCGACATAATGCGCGTGGAGCGCGACGGGTCCGCGCTTGCCGCGGGGCGCTCGCTGCCGGGCGCCCATGTCGCGCTCAAGGCGAATGGCGAGATCGTCGCCGAGACCACCGCCGATGAGCGCGGAGAATGGGTCGCCGTCCTCGAAAAGCCGCTGAAACCCGGCTCTATCGAGCTTCGCCTCACCGCCAGGAACCCTGATGGCAGCACCACCGACAGCAAGCAGGTCGTCACCGTTTCAGTACCCGAGGATACCGATAAACCCGCCCTTGTGGTCCGCAGCGAGCCCGGCAAGGCAAGCACCGTTCTGCAAGGTCCGGGCGTTCCCGCCGATGCCGGCAGCCTGGTTCTCGAAACCGTCGACTATGATGAAAACGGCAATGTCATCATTTCCGGCCGCGCCGAATCCGGTGCCAAAATCCGTGTCTATGCCGATGGCAGCCCGATTGGCGAAACGACAGCGGATGAGTCCGGCCGCTGGGAACTCCATCCCGATGTCGAGATCGCGCCCGGCCAGTATGCGCTGCGGGTCGACCGGCTTGACGAGCGCGGTCAGGTGGTTGGCCGTATCGAAGTCCCCTTCGAGCGGAGCGAGCCCTCGGAAGTTATTGCCGCGCTCCGGGCCGGCAAGGTCGTGATCCAGCCCGGCAACAACCTCTGGAACATCGCCCGCAGACTTTACGGCTCCGGCTTCAGCTATACCGTCATTTATGAGGCCAACAAGGACCAGATTCGCGATCCGAACCTGATCTATCCGGGGCAGATTTTCGAAACCCCCAAAACCGGGCACTGAACGAAAGCCATTGCCGCCGCGCCGGACAGACCCCATTTAACATGAGGAAAACCGCCCTGTCCGGCCTCCCGGGCAGGGCGCGGTCTCATGGTGCCGATCCCGCAATTCAGGCGTGCCACAAATGCAGGCCTTGTGCAGAACCGCGAAACCGGAGACCCTGCATTCCATGCCACGACGCCTGAACCTCGGTACGCGCGGCGCGCCCGACCCGGTTACGGGAGGCGCGCTGGCGCCGCGTCGCCATCACTGGCGGACGCTTGCGAGCATTCTGCCCCGGCTCTGGCCGGTGGGGCGGACGGATTTGCGTGTCCGCGTTGTCGCCGCGCTGGTGGCGCTGGTCGCCGCGAAAGCCGTGACCGTTTATATCCCCTTCCTCTACAAGGATGCGGTGGATCGCCTCTCCCCGGGGACAGTGGCGGAGGCGGCGGTACTTGTCCCCGTCATGCTGATCGTCGCTTATGGTGTCGGCCGTATTATGATGGTGGCGCTGGCGCAATTGCGCGATGCCGTCTTCGCGAAGGTCGGCCAGAACGCCGTGCGCGAACTCGCCGTCGAAACCTTCCGCCATCTCCACGCATTGTCGCTGCGTTTCCATCTGGAGCGCCGTACCGGTGGTCTCTCCCGCGTCATCGAGCGCGGCACCAAGGGCATTGACTTTCTGCTGCGGTTTTCGCTCTTCAACATCGTGCCGACGATTATCGAACTCGGTCTTGTCTGCGTGATTCTTGCCTATGCCTTCGACATCCGTTACGGGCTGGTGACGGGTGCGACGGTGATCTTCTACGTCGCCTTCACCTTCGTCGTGACCGAATGGCGCACACGCTTCCGCCGCGAGATGAACGATCTCGACACCGAAGCGAACACAAAGGCCGTCGACAGCCTGCTCAACTACGAGACAGTCAAATATTTCGGCAACGAAGAGCATGAGACGCGCCGCTTCAACCACTCGATGATCGGTTACGAGCATGCGGCCGTCAAAACCACAACCTCGCTTTCGCTGCTCAATACCGGCCAGACGCTGATCTTCAGTGGCGGCTTGACGATCCTCATGCTGATGGCCGCGCAGGGCATCGCGGCTGGCGTGCTTACCGTCGGCTCCTTTGTGATGATAAACACCTATCTGATCCAGCTCTATCTGCCGCTCAACTTGCTGGGCACTGTCTACCGCGAAATTCGCCAGGCACTGATCGACATGGAAACCATGTTCGAACTGTTGCAGGTGCCTGCCGAAATCAGCGACGCGCCCGGCGCCCACGCGCTCAAGGTCGATGGCGGCGATCTCGTTTTTGAAAATGTGAGCTTCTTCTACGATTCCGGCCGCCGCATCCTGGACAATGTCTCGTTCCGCGTACCGGCCGGGCGCACACTGGCCATTGTCGGTCCGTCGGGCGCAGGAAAATCCACCATCGCGCGCATCCTCTTCCGCTTCTACGATATCTCGGACGGTGCTGTGCGGATCGACGGGCAGGACATTCGCGATGTGAGGCAGGATACGCTCCGTGCCGCCATCGGCATGGTCCCGCAGGATACGGTGCTGTTCAACGACACCATCCGCTACAACATCCGCTACGGTCGCCCCGATGCGACCGAAGATGAGGTGAAGGCCGCCGCGCGGCTTGCGCATATCGCAGGCTTTATCGAGCAACTGCCTGGCGGCTATGAAACCCGCGTCGGCGAGCGCGGACTGAAGCTTTCAGGCGGCGAAAAGCAGCGCGTCGCCATCGCCCGGACGATCCTCAAGAACCCGCCAATCCTGCTGCTTGACGAGGCAACGTCCGCGCTCGACACACATACCGAGAAAGAAATCCAGTCTGCCCTGAAAGGCATTTCCCGTGATCGCACCACGCTCATCATCGCCCACCGGCTTTCGACGGTCGTCGATGCCGACGAGATTCTCGTGCTCGATCATGGCTGCGTCCTGGAGCGCGGCGGTCACGACGAACTGCTGGCGCGGGGCGGTGCCTATGCGGCCATGTGGAATCGCCAGCGTGAGGCGGATGCCGCTTTGGAACTGGAGGACCGCCTGCGAGCGGCGAACGAGGAACCGGTTGATCGCCCGGCGGAATTAACGCCGGTGGACATCGATCCAGGCTACGCTTAACCCCGGCCCGTAACCGGGCTACACTCGCCTTCGAATATTGCCCCAGAGCCCAAATGATAGAGAAAGACGATATGGACAGTCTGACTTCCATTCTCACGCCCATCCACAAAGAAGGTCATCGCTTCGTCGTTATCTTCGCGGCGGTCACCGTGGTCCTTTTCCTAATCTGGGACCCGCTCGGTTGGATCGGGCTCGTCCTGACGCTCTGGTGCCTCTATTTTTTCCGCGATCCCGACCGCGTGACGCCTGCCCGGGCCGACCTCGTCATCGCCCCGGCGGACGGCGTCGTGAACATGATCGTGGAAGCCTCGCCACCCGAGGAACTCGGCCTTGGTGACATGACCCGCACCCGCATCAGCATTTTCATGAATGTCTTCAATTGCCATGTGAACCGTGCGCCGGTTGCAGGCACGGTGAAGCGCGTCGCATACCGGCCCGGCCTTTTCCTGAACGCCAATCTCGACAAGGCGAGCGAGGCGAATGAACGCAACTCGCTCCTCATCGAAAGAGCCGATGGTGAAGAGATCGTGGTGGTCCAGATTGCGGGCCTCGTCGCGCGGCGCGTCGTTTGCGACGTGACCGAAGGCCATGATCTCGCGGCGGGCGAACGCTTCGGTATCATTCGTTTCGGCAGCCGCCTCGACGTTTACCTGCCGGTTGGGGCTGTTCCACTTGTCGCGATCGGCCAGACGGCGATCGGCGGCGAAACGGTGCTCGCGGACGCACGTTTGGCGGAACCGCATCACCTCTGAGGGGGGCAGGTGGGCATTCCCGTAGGCCGCATGAAAGGTTGATTGAGATGGTCGGACCCATTCCGCCGTTCGAGCCGCGTCCGGGCCCCGGTTACCGGGCGCGCGACAATATACGCCTGCGCCGCCCCCGGCATTTCACGCAACTGCCGGTCAGGACCATCATTCCCAACGCGCTTACCATACTCGCGCTCAGTGCCGGCCTCACCGCGATCCGCTTTGCCATTGAGAGCCGTTTCGAGGCCGCCGTTGTTGCCATCATCATCGCCTCGGTTTTCGATGCGCTCGACGGGCGCATCGCGCGGATGCTTCGGGGCTCCACACGCTTTGGCGCCGAGCTTGATTCGCTGACCGACTTCGTGAACTTCGGGGTTGCGCCGGTGGTGGTCCTCTACCTCTGGTCGATGGGGGAAATCGGCGGTATCGGCTGGATTGCCGTGCTTGGTTATGCGGTCTGCTGCGCACTGCGCCTGGCGCGCTTCAATGTGGCGCTCGAAGACCCGGACAAGCCTGTTTGGGCCGGCAACTATTTTGTCGGTGTGCCGGCGCCCGCTGCGGCAGGACTGGTTATGCTTCCGCTCTATTTTTCTTTCATCGGGGTTACCTGGTTGAAGGAACTCCCGTTTTTGATCGCGTTGCACACGCTGATCATCGCCTTTCTCATGGTCAGTCAGATACCGACATTTTCCGGCAAGCGCATGGGGCTCCGCATTCGCCGCGATATGGTGCTACCGATTTTGCTGCTTGTCGGGTTGAGCGCCGCGGTTATCCTGAGCTATCCGTGGTACGCTTTCATAGGTCTCTGCGCTCTTTATCTTGTGTCGATCCCGGCGGCGATGCTGCGCTACAATCATCACAAGCGGCGAACCGCAGCGATTGAGCCGGAATCTGAAACCGGCGATCTCGACATCGGCTAGCGTTTTCAGTCTTCGCCGGTCTGTTTGGACCCGGCACCGTCCGGCTTCTCGATCCGCGCTTCGTCGAGCCTGCTCAGCGTGTGCCGCTTCAAGGAGCCCGATGCGTCCAGGATCGGTTCAACACGGCGGTGCGATTCCGGGTCTGGCGTAACATTCTTTTGCATTTTCGACTCCGTCAGCCGGCTGCCGGGCGTGGCCCTGTGCTTGTCAAACTTACCCATCCGCCAGTGCCGTTTCGTTCACAGTGCAATCCGCTTCGTTTGCCGTGTTCGCCGGCATGCGCACCGCGTGAATGTGGACGAGGCGAAGCTGGCCTGTCTCCAGTGCCTGGCTGCGAGCGAGCCAGATACTGCCTTCACGTATCAAGGTGGTGGCGGTTTCGGGCGGAAGTTTGGCGTTTTGCAGGCAATCGTGAAACTGGCGCAGCCCGGCCTGAATAAGTGGCAGATAATCTGCTGTCAGGTCGTCAAATCTATCCAATTTGTAATCTTGCTCCGCAAATGCGGAGCGGTATTCAGCCTCCTTCAAAGGGAATGCCCCGTCGGGCTCTGCTGCGCGCCAGTGGGCAACCGCCTCGCTTTCCGGGTTCTCGGTACCGACGCTGTCGGCCAGAACGAAATCCGTCAGCACCAGCGAGCCACCTTCGGCAAGGGCGCGCGCGGCAGTGGCGAATATCCGCTCGCGGTCTTCCACCGTGAACATCGCCTCGCGCATGAAGATCGCTGCATATCCATTCGCTGGAACGAAGTCCGCAGGGCCGGCATGCACAGGCGCGGTTTCGCTCATGCCGGCTGCATCGGAGAACGATTGTGCGACTGCCGCAAGTTCTTCGTCCGGCTCGACGCCGAACATAGTGACACCGTGGGCTCGTGCGACGGCGCGCATGCCGCCACCAAGCCCCGGCGCAAGATCGAGATAGCGTCCATCGGGCTTGAAGCCGGCCGGTGCAGCGATACGAATCGCGAAATCTGCGCCGCCCGGAAGGCTGAAGCCGTCGCCCCAAAGTCGCTGCATGAGTTCGACACGATTGAGTGGTGGAGGAAGGGCGGGCGGCGCACAAGGATGGGCAGGCGGTTGTGGCCCATTCGGCTTGCGCGCGGCCGCCGTCGTTTTCTTCCTGGGCCGCCGCGTAATGCCTTTCGCCTTAGCGACATCGTCCGTCTCCATGCCTTCCCACCAGGCGATGACGCGCAGCAGAAATTCCATGATGAGCCCGGCTTCACCATGCGGCTTTTTCGGCTTGTCCGCTTTGACGCCCGCTCCGGCAGAAGGGTTTTTGGTGTGCGTGAGCGAATCTGTCGCGCTGCCGCCGGGCCGCTTCTCTGGATGTTCGACAAGGAATTTTTCAAGCGCCGAGCGGTGTTTCGCGCTCAGCTTGCGAAGACGGCGGAACCTGACGATCGCCGCCGCCGACATATGTTCGAGGCCGGACGTGAAGATATCGACGGGCATGGCCTGCAGTTCGTCGCTGCCGACTGTGGCCAGATTGACGAGCGATGAGTTGCTCATGTCCGATCCGCACAAACCGGTGGCCGATATCGCGCTGCCGAAGCAGCGAAGATCTTCCACCTCCGTTCCGCCGGTGGCCGTGCGCGCTGCACGAACAGCGGCCCAATAGTCTTAATGCCATAAGGGCGTTAAATCATGGTTTCCAGAGGGCCCGGTGGAATGGTTAAGAAAAAGTAAACTGGCCGCTTTACATTTCACACCTCGATCATCCAAGTTAGCTCGCGCTTGTTTGGGCGAGGGGTGGGGCGGCAGCGCCGTATGATGACAGTGAAAAATCCGGCACTTGCGTTTCCGCGCACGACAATTGTTCTGTGTTTAGTGGCTTTCGTTACAGCGTTTCTCGGGGTCTTCCAGTTTAACCTGTCCTATGACACCCGCGTCTTCTTCAACCCGGAAGGCGAAGGCGTCCGAACGCTGCGCGCCTTCGACGCCAAATACGGTCAAAACAATAACGTGCTGATGGTCGTCTGGGCCGATGGCCGCAAGGTTACCGAACCGGACGTACTGGCGGCAATCGGCGACCTTGTGACGCGCGCCTGGCAATTGCCGCACTCGACATCCGTTGAGGCGCTGACGAATTTTCCGCATGTCGCGTCCGATGCCGACAGTTTTTCCGTCGCTGACCTGGTGCCCGACCCGCAAAAGGTGAGTGCGGCCGAGGCGGAGGAGGTCGAGCGTATCGCCCTCGCTGACCCACTGATTCGCAACCGGCTTCTGGCAGAAGACGCGCGCGCGGCCGGCGTTCTGGTCAATTTCAACCTGCCCGAAGAAGCATCGGCGGAAGTTCGCCAGATTATTGCCGCGGCGCGTGCGCTGACTGCGGACTTCGAGGCCACCCATCCGGGCATTGAGGTGAAGCTCACAGGAAACGTCATCCTGATGGGCACCTTCTCGGAGGCCGCCATGAACGATGTGATGGTGCTGATCCCGATAAGCCTCGCCATTACCTCGCTCGTGATGTTTCTCTTCGTCCGTGCGGTCTTGCCCAGTATTGGAATCCTTTCGCTGCTCGGTCTGTCCAGCGCGGCGGCAATGGGGATTGCCGGCTGGTACGGCTACGAGATCAACACCGGCACGGTGGCTAGTCCCATCATCATCATGACGGTGAATATGGCGGCCGCCGTGCGGATTACGACAACAGCGCTCGGGGCTCTCGGGCGCGGCGCGACGCGGCGCAATGCGATAGCCGAGGCCGTCCGGATGAACCTCTGGCCGGTCACGCTCACCAATGCGACAACGCTGGTGGGCTTTCTTGCGATGAACCTCGCCGAGGCGCCGCCGCTTCGCCAGCAGGGCAATATCGTTGCTGCCGGTATCGTCATTGCCTATATGTTCACGTTCACCTGGCTCCCGGCGGTCCTCTCACTGATGCCGCTGCGGCCGGCCGTGCAACGGTCCGAGCGGGTGATGGTCGGGTTCGGCCACTTCGTTAATCGATATTACCGGCAATTGTTCTTTCTCTGCAGTGTGATCGTCGTCGCGTGCGGGCTCTGGCTTGGCAATATCCGGCTGGACGACGACTTCGCACGCTATTTCGATCAGCGCTTCGAGTACCGCCGCGACTCCGATTTTGCCGAGGAACGGCTGACCGGCCTCAACACAATCGAGTTCGATATCGGTGCGGACGAGGAGGGCGGCGTCTTCGAACCAGCCTACCAGGCCAAACTGGCGCAATTTGAAGTGTGGTTACGCGCGCAGCCGGGGGTCGTAAGCGTATTGGCGATTCCGGATATCACCAGGCGTGTGCATGAGGCAATGAACGCGGGCCGCACCGTGGAAAGTGCTATCCCCGGCGACCGGAAAACCATTGCCCAATATTTTCTTCTCTATGAATTGTCATTGCCGTTTGGCATGTCGCTCAACGACAAGGTCAATGTCAGCCGCTCGTCGAGCCGCGTCACGGCCATCCTCCGGCATATGACATCAAGCGAGATAAGAGACTTGAATGCGACGGCCGCGGCCTGGCTCGATGCCAATGCGCCGCCGGAGATGCGAACGCGAGGCACGGGATTGAACGTGCTGTTCGCCAACCTCTCCGGCATCAACATCCGCTCCATGATGCTGGCAACGGCGGTATCCATGTTGATCATCGCGGTTGTCGTCGGTCTTGCGCTGCGAAGCGTCATGTTCGGTGCGCTCAGCATCCTTCTCAATATGCTGCCATCTCTTGTCGGGTTCGGGCTGTGGGGGCTTCTCTATCAAGACATCGGCCTCGCGGCTTCCGTGGTGACCGCCATGACCATTGGCCTCGTGGTCGACGACACGATCTATTTCCTCATCATGTATCAGCAGGCGCGAAAGATGGGCCGAAGTCCCGAAGAGGCCATCAACCATGTCTTTGCAACGGTGGGCGTGGCCATGCTCGTCATCACGGCGTCGCTCACCTTTGGCTTCGGCACCCTCGCTTTTTCCGGCTTCGAGGTGAATCGCGCGCTCGGCGCCATGACCGCTCTGGTCATCATGTCCAACTTGTTTATCGATTGGTTGATGCTGCCACCGGTGATGAGGATCATGGAAAATGCCGGTCTCCTGGCGCGATCTCAGGCCCGGCGACGCGCGCCTCCATAGAATCCCGGTTGTGGAATACCTTAAAAAATTGCATTAACCATTTGTTAATGTTTGTAATTCCGTATGGTTTATGATTCCTTAATGAGGGTGTGTGCGTAAGACGGGATGAGGCCAGTGATCCGAACATATGAGCAATTGACCGGCGCTGAAGGGCGCCGAATGTTCTATCGTGCCGAGCGGTTTCGGCCCGAACAGCTATTCAGGGAAGCGGTTCCCTCGGTCATTATCGGGAATGAGCGAACGTCCCTGAAAAACCTGAGCATGACGGGTCTTGCAATCCAGAGTTCCCGGCCAGACGGCTGGGACGAGCGTATGGATACGGAGATCCCCCTTGAGTTCCACGTCGGCGACGCACAGCTTTTCAGCGGCGCCGGGCGCGTGCGGCGTGTCGAGCCTCATGGTATGCGAACCGTCATCGGACTGGAATTCACGTCAGGCTATCTCGACATTCCCAACATCGTCAGCGAGCACGACCATCTGGTGCTGGCACAGACACTTGCGGACCCTCATTTCGGCACGTCGGAAGGCATCCTCCCGGAGTTCCAGCAGCTCTGCACCGAGATCGTTAATCTTTTTCGTTCGTATAAGGATCTCCTTGAAAATTTCGAGCTGCGTCTGTCCGCGATCGGTACCGAACGCGAAAAGCTTCTCCTGGAAGCGCTCATCGCCTGTGAAGACCGGATCGTCCCGCAGTGGCAGGAGCTTTGGTATCGCGGCAACGACATCTTGACACCGGTTTGGAGTGAACCCGTGACGCTGGCGCGGCATAAAAGATATGCGGAGCGCGTGCTCACGCCGGACTTCATGCCAGGTGCAGTGATGAAGCGCTGCTATGAAAAGCCGCTTGGTTATCCCGGCGACTACCAGATCATGAACTACGTCTATGAATGGCAGCGGGTCGGCAACACCCTCTATGAGAAATTGCTTCATCGTATCGGTGTCGAAACCGGGGCTTGCGTCGGCACGCGCCTTCGCATGACGCAGAAATTGATTGCTGAATATGTTGCCGAAAATCCGGGCGGCGAGCAGTTGAACATTGCCAATCTCGGCTGCGGCTCGGCCTATGAGGTCTATGATTATCTGAAGATCGGCGAGTTGCCCCGGCCGGTGAACTTTACGCTGATTGATCAGGACGATCGCGCGTTGACCCATGCCTATGAGCACGCTTATCCGGAAGTTATCCGTCATCGCGGCAAGGCCAAGGTCCAGTGCCTGCAGGCTTCCTTTGCCCAGCTTTTGAAGGCCGGCACTCTCTTCCGTGCGCTGCCCCCGCAAAATGTGATCTATAGCCTCGGCCTCTATGACTATCTGTCCGCGCGCCGTGCTCGTGCGCTCACGCATGATCTCTACGCCCAGGTGAAGCCGGGCGGAAAGCTGATCCTCGCGAACGTCAAGAAGGGCCGGGAGAGTTGCGAATGGCCGCTTGAATTCGTCACCGACTGGAGCCTTGTCTACCGGACCGAAGAAGACATGCTCGCGTTGATCGCAGGGCTCGACGTTGCCGATGTGACGATCGAAGTCGATTCCACAAAGTGCATCTATCTGATGGTGGTCGACAAGCCGGCTTGACCGGCTTGGGAGCAGGGCCTCACCCCGCCTGCCATTTAGCATCGGCGGCTTGTGGCACAACAAAGCGGCTCTTCGGGAAGGTGGTGGATACCTTGGTCCCTTCCCCGACGATGCTGTCGAGTTCCACCGATCCGCCATGCAGGCTCATGATCTTCCGTACCAGCGGCAGCCCGAGGCCGGTTCCGGGTTGGGTGCGCGACAAGGCGTCTTCGACCTGAATGAAAGGCTCGAATATCCGCTTGATGTCCGAAGCGTTGACGCCGATGCCGGTGTCCTTCACGCTCAGCACCATATCGCCGTTCGGGCCGAGGCCGAGTTCGACCCAGACATGTCCGTTCTCCGGTGTGAACTTGAGCGCATTTGATGTCAGGTTGATTGCAACCTGGTTGAAAAGTCGCGGGTCGGCAATAAGCCAGGGAATGTCGTCCGTCACACGGAAGGTCAGGTCCACGCCCAGTTCCGATGCGCGTTGCCGGAACATCCGCATCGTTCCGTTCAATGCCTCCACAGGATCGATCGGCTCTTCTTCGAGCCTGAGCTTTCCGGCTTCGGCCTTCGAAATGTCGAGGATGTCATTGATGATGCTCAGGAGATGTGTGCCGCTGGAGCGGATATCGGTCGCATAATCGACATATCTTGTCTCCGCCACCGGTCCGAACATCTGGTTCGAGATAATTTCCGAAAAGCCGATAATTGCATTCAGCGGTGTACGGAGTTCGTGGCTCATGATGGCAAGGAAATCGTTCTTTGCACGATTTGCGGCTTCCGACAGGCTCAGCAGCCGCTCGGACCGGCGCTGTTCCAGGCGGAGCTTCTCGTTGTCCACGAAACTGTGGCGCAGTTTATACTCCTGAATGTAGTTCACGAACATGCTGACACCGACACCGAAGATCAAAAATGCGTTGTTATTGATGAGGATACTCGTCGGTATCGGATTGATGAAAAGAACCACGCCCTCATAGGTCACGCAGGTGACCACCGACATGAAGATCGAATAGTAGTAACGCAGGCGCCAGAGAGAGTTCGCATAGCTGAGGATAATCAGCACACCTGCATAATAGAGATAATTTCCTGGCGGGTCCGCGATGGCCATCATCGCGACGACGGCAAGTCCGGGAATGACCAGGGCGAGCGACAGCAATGCCTGGTGCCGGTATGAAAACCCGTCAAGATAGGAAATTGCGACAATACCAAGCAGAAGCGGACAGGCGATACCGATGCGGATGGCCCATGCTTCATAGGTGACCTCGGGGATGACATAAGGATCCAGGACCGCATAGATGGCGAAGATCGCCGCACCGAGGGCGATCGACAGGCGTATCAGTCCGATTTGGGCTTCAAAATTCTGGGTGTTGTAGCGATGCTCGACGTCCGGGTCGCGGAACGCCAGACTGATCGGATTAAAGCTGAAATTCAGATTTTTTACGGCTGACTCAGGCGCTGCCGGGTCGTGCCGTTCCGTCCGCGCCTCGCGGTCCCGCCGCCCAAGCCCGTTCGGAATTTCGTCTTGTAGTAGTACTTCCGCCATGTGCACCGGGCGTTTGCAAATATAACCTTGGGCGTAGAAGCACAAACTAGCGGTCAAACGTATAATGCTTGGTTAAGTGTAGATTACAGGCCAGAAATGCGGCCCTGTAAGGAACCGTTAGGAGTTGGGCCGGCCTAGGCGCGCATGAGAAAATAGATCAGCAATGCGCTGCCGAATACGATCCGGTACCACCCGAAAACCGAAAATCCATGGTGACTGATGAAGTTGAGCAGCCATCGCACCACCACCAGCGCCGCTCCGAAAGCCATGATGAAGCCGGCCGCGATGATATAGGCTTGGTCGAGGCTGATCGCCTCCCAGCTTTCCAGCAGCTTGATCCCGGACGCACCCAGCATGACCGGGATGGCAAGAAAGAACGAAAATTCCGCCGCCGTCTTTCGTTCCACGCCGACGAAGAGCGCACCGAGGATCGTCGCGCCGGATCGGGAAACGCCGGGCACCAGCGCGAGACTTTGGAAGAAACCGATCTTGAGCGCCGTCCGCATCGGCATTTTCTCGATCTCCATGATATGCGGCTCGAAATGCAGTCGCTCGACGGCGATAATGGCGATACCGCCCAGAATGAGTGATGTGCAGACAACATAGGGCGAAAAAAGAACTTCCGTGATGAAGTCGCTGAAGACCACGCCGAGCAGGCCGGCAGGCGCGATGGCGACCAGAACGGTACCGATGAAGTTGCGTGCGCCCGGGTCATGCCGCGCATCGAGCAGCGTATCGATTAACCGCTTCCGGTAGAGAACGCAGATGGCGAGAATGGCACCGAGCTGGATGACGATCTCGAAAACATTGCCCGGCATCCCCGAAAAGCTGATGAGATCGCCCACTATAATAAGATGCCCGGTGGACGAGATGGGCAGGAATTCGGTCACGCCTTCGACAATGCCAAGAACGATAGCCTGTATGAAACTGTGCTCGTTCATGTTTGACGGAGCATCCCGCGCTTGAGGGTGAGGACTGATTCGGCACTCAGCCTATTATGCGACTCTTACGTGAATCTTATGGCAGGTACGTGTCAGGAGTCGCGGACAAGGAAGCGGGCTGTCTAGAATCCAGTGGCGTCGAGCGCTTCCTTGACCCGGCTTACCGCAATGTCGAAGGCGGCGGACCGAAAATCGAGTCCCTTGTCAGCGGCATGGGTAAAGACGTTTTGCGCAGCCTTGCCCAGAATATGGACAAGCGCACTGTCGATTTTCTCCAGTGTCCAGACCTCCCTCTGGAGGTTTTGGACCCACTCAAAATAGCTGACGATAACGCCGCCCGAATTGGCCAGGATGTCCGGCAGAATCGTGATGCCGCGCTCGCCCAGCCGCCGGTCGGCTTCGCTGGTCGTCGGGCCGTTCGCCGCTTCGACGACGACGCGGGCGGCGATGCGGTCGGCATTCTCGGCGGTGATGACGCCACCCAGCGCCGCAGGAACCAGATAGTCGCATTCCAGTTCGAGCAGCTTGCCCGGCTCCAACTCATCGTGCTCCTCCGCCTCATGCAGTGAGCCACGCTCCTTTTTTTGTTTGATGAGGGCGTCGATGTCGACGCCATCCTTTCGATAAGCGGCGCTCCGCGAGTCGGAAATCGCGATCACCTTCATACCGAGATCGCAGAGTGCCCGCGCGGTATGGATCCCCACATTGCCGAACCCCTGAATGGCGGCCGTGGCACCCTTGAGCGGCACATCCACGTGCTCCGCATGTTTCCGGACGACAATGCCGACGCCGAATCCGGTTGCCTTGTCGCGCCCCAGCGACCCGCCCAGCGCGAGCGGCTTTCCCGTTACGGCAGCCGGAGAGTGTCCGTAGATCGCGGAATATTCGCTATGTATCCATCCCATCACGCGCGCATCGGTGCCGACATCGGGCGCCATGATGTCGCTGTTCGGCCCGATCTCGCGATGAATACGCTTCACGAATTTTCGCGTCAGCGTTTCCAACTCGCGTGACGAGAGCTGATGGGGATCGCAGTCGATGCCGCCTTTACCGCCGCCCAGAGGAATATCGACAAGCGCCGTTTTCATGGTCATGAGCGAGGCCAGCCCGCGCACCTCTTCCATGTCCACTTCCGGGTGATAGCGCAATCCGCCCTTGCACGGGCCACGTGCATTCTGATGCTGTACGCGATAGCCGCTGAAGATCGCCAATTCGCCGTTATCCCGCACAATTGGAATCTCGACCTTGATTTCGAGAGCCGCAAGCGCCAGCAGCGAGGTGATGGAACGGCTGTAACCCAGCCGCTCGCAGGCCGCATCAAGAAAGGTCTCGTATGCCGATCGCATCGAGATTCTGGAAGTCATGTCATGTCCGATCAGCCTGTCTGTTCCGATTGAGCGGATTTGAGAGGAAATGCCTGCTGAATTCAACCGCCACACCCGCCACATTTTTGTCCCACAGATTAACGATTGGTTCATGGGCGGTTCATGTGCCAAGTCGGATTCTGTCGTTCGCAAGACGAAAACTGGTTTTCGCCGCGCATATGGAGGCGCCCGATGATGTGGCATAGAGGAATAATCGCAGGCATTGCTGCTGCAATGGTGATCTGGGCAGGCGCGGGGTCGGCGGCCGCCGCAGCACCGGGTCACAATCGTG
>TARA_R110002110_G_scaffold166104_1_pt1 | contig 21566 bp, 28 predicted proteins | sample TARA_R110002110 | Tara Oceans TARA_R110002110 (sample SAMEA4397330) | marine metagenome | biome: Polar Biome; feature: [SRF] surface water layer (ENVO:00010504); material: water (ENVO:00002006), including particulate matter (ENVO:01000060) such as... | depth 5 m
CGTGAGCCAGTGACGTTTAAAGAATGGTTAGATAAGCGTGTTAATCGTATATTAAGAGGGTGAACCATGACAATGACAAGCGCAGAGTTTAAAGACATATGCCTAACAGCTATAGGCAAGGCCACTGTATCACGAGGGTTATTAAAGGGACAGCTTCTGGCCCGTTGCCCTAGGTCTGACAGTGACGGAGCTGCTGCATGGCAAGCTATGACAATTAGAGACAACCCATGGATACTGGGAGATGATAGACTCATGAGGACTGTCCTTAATTTCAGCGAACGACAGCAGGCCATATACCATGCAATAGACAAAGCCCTTATCTTAGCGGACGCAAGCGAGGACAGGCCTACGTGGTTTCAGGGTTACTTACAACAGGGAGAAGGATAGAGACAATGGACATTGTAGACGCAGTATCTTGGGTAATAGGCCTGACATTCTTAGGAGGTGCGATAGCATTGGCCGCAGCTTGGACACATCTTCTGATCCAACTGCCAACATGGTACGAAGAGACACTAGAGAAAGAGAAAAGGTCCGAGTAATGAGACAGAGTGAATGTGGTGAGTGTTATGGTTCAGGTGAGGTAGAGATTGAGACGCCTGTATCTGACTGGGACCACGGAGGGTACATCAATAGTCGTACAGTTGAATGCTATGACTGCGAAGGCTCAGGCTTAATCGAAGTAGAACCTGAAGAAAAGGAGTAAGGACTAATGACTACAATCAACATCCACCATGTCGTAACCATGAAGCTTAAGGCTATCTCAGCAGAAGGGGATACTACTTGGAGAGACATGCTAGTGACAGACAAAGATGGTCATACCTTTGTCTTCTGTTTCTTTGGTGAGGACATAGAGAACCTCAAATTAAATCTACAGGAGGTGTAAGACAATGGTTAAGCTGAACATAGTAAGGCCACTAACTTCTTATATACGCCCTAAACAAAAGCACTGGTCTATCTACGTCAATAGGCCTGACCATAACCCTAGAACACCTAAGAAATATCAGGGAAGGCTTAAGCTTATGCACCTGAACAATTTCTTAGAGGATAAAAGCAAAGGCCTAGAAAGGATAGCTCAAGATTTCTATGACAATAACTACAAGGCAGGTAGGAATTTTAGCTATGAAGTTATCGACAAGGAATGCTTTTGGGTGTTACACTATCCTAAGTTAAATAGGACTGTCACAGGTGTCATCCGAAAGGGTGCAGCAACAGGTAGAGGGTTTAAGCAACGTGGGTAAATCAATAGAGACACTAGCATACCTAATCCAAAAGAAAGGTGGAGACATGTCCATAACAAGAGGCAAGGAAGGTGTGTCTTGGTCTATCGCAGTCACCTACCCTGCTCAAGGTGGGTACACATGGTGGACAGAAGGGTTGCCGGGAGATACCTTAGACAAGTTAGCTAACAGGGTAAACGGGAGGTTCAACCGATGAACCAACCTAGAAAAGCTAGGTTTGTCTTGGTCCAAGGGTTGGACAAGGATGTTATCTACAAGTTCCTAAGTGAAAACCACAGAGACAAGTGGGTAGCTGAGAACCTGTGGGCTATAGAAGATCACTACCAACACCTAACATCTAGGCAGGTAGGCAGAGCATTAGCTATCAACAAAGAGACAATCTACAGAACATTGAAGGAGAATTAAGATGACTACAGAAATATACCTAATGCACAAACAATCTAAGATGCCAACTAAAGGCTCATCTCAGGCAGCAGGTTGGGACTTGTACTCTAGTCAATCTCTTGTGCTATTCCCTAATGAGACAGGCACTGTTGGCTGTGGTTTCCAGATGAGGATGCCAGAGGATAGGTGTGCGTTTATTTGTAGCAGGTCAGGCTTAGCAGCTAAGCAAGGTGTCTTCGTAAGCAATGCCCCCGGTATCTTAGACGCAGACTACAGAGGGGAGATTAAAGTTATCCTACATAACCTAGGTAAATCTCCTTTCAGTGTTAAACCTGGGGACAGGGTAGCGCAGATGGTATTCCATAAAGTCGAAAGGACTGACATAACCTACGTTAACTCCTTCACTACAACAGACACAGACAGGGGCACAGGTGGCTTCGGTTCTACAGGAGTACAGTAGGATGGCTAAAGAATACAACAGCCTATACGAGGTAGAGCAAGACCTCCAGAAGTGGTTCAATTACAAGGACTACATCATACAAAACAAGAGGGACTACAAACTTGAGTACTGGGAGTGGGCAATCCATGAGGCACAGTTAAAGATAAACTACTTACACGCAGCGCGCAACCAATGGATAGAAGGGAACAATGGTTGACCCTTGATACGTTAGCTGTGGTTGCATTCCTTGCCTGTCTAATTAGGTTTGATTTAATTATTGTGGTTATCCACAGATTTATTTCACTCTTTAGACTTGACAAGGGTTGACGAAGACCCCATCCTTAAGACTACCTAAGGATAACCTAAGGACTATCATTCCTTAGTTATATATACTAAAGAATATATATACCTAAGGTTAACCTAAGGAAGAACCTATGGAAGAGTTAAGCCATAAGCCTTGCCCTCACCCTGATTGTAGTTCTACTGATGCATTCAGTTACAATCCAAATAAGGGTGTAGGTTACTGTCACTCATGTTCTATGCCTTACCCTCAGAAGGGAGTTACATACGACGAAGGGTTTCTTTCAGAGTACCCAACACCTAACCACCAAGAGCTAGAAGGAATAGGCTACATGCCAAAGACTAATGTAGTTAGTATGAGTACAGCTAAGGTCTACCGGGCAGACAGAGGTATCACTGAGGATACCATGAAGACCTACGGGGTAGAGACCTCAGTTAATTCCGAAGGTGTTAGTTTAGATCAGATCTATCCTTACCCTAACGGAGGTAGGAAGATCAGGACACTACCTAAAACTTTCAAGGCTGACAGAGGGTTCAAGGCTGACGAACTATTCGGAATGGATAAGTTCAACGCAGGGTGTGCTAAGGCATGTACTGTGACAGAGGGTGAGGTTGATGCTATGTCAGCCTATCAGATGTTAGGGTCTAAGTATCCTGTAGTCTCTCTGCCTGGGGCATCACCTAATCGTAAGCTCTTCGAGAGGTGTAAGGATTGGTTGTCCTCCTTCGAGAAGATCTACGTTAGCTTCGACAGTGACGGTAAGAGTGATGCAGTAGCAGCTAAGCTATGCGCCTTGTTCCCTAACCGTATCTATCGTGTAGCTCACGACAAGTACAAGGATGCCAATGAGTTCCTCCAAGATGGGGCAACCTATGACTATAGAAATGCTTGGTTCAACGCTAACAAGTACACACCTGAGAACGTATTCAACACCACTGAGCAGTTCCTATCCATCTACAACGAAGGAGAGGACAGTCAGTATCTACCAACAGGGATTGAATCACTAGACCAAACTATCCTAGGCTTGATGCAAGGTCACTTCACTATCTTCCAAGCACCAGAAGGCATAGGCAAGACAGAGTTTATGAGGTTCTTAGAATTTAATATCTTGAAGAACCACCCTGATGTCCCCATTGCTATCTGGCACAATGAGGAGAGCAAGCGTCGATCATTGCTAGGCTTAGTCTCATACGACCTCAGTTTAAATCTAACGAGAAAAGATTTAGTTGACGAGCATGAGATGGACAAGGAAGTAGAGAAGAGTATCACAGGGCTAACCAAGGACGGTATGCTGTATCAATTCACGATGGGTGTAGATGATGACCCACTGGAGTTGTTAGATAGGATTAGGTTCTTTGCTACAGCCTGTGAGTGTAGGTACATCTTCTTCGAACCTATCCAAGATCTAGGGTACAGTAAGCACGGTGATGGTACGCTTGAGCAGTTCCTATCTGAGCTATCAACTAAGTTAGCTAGGCTCGCATCAGAACTTAACGTAGGTATCATAACGATTGCCCATGAGAACGACGAAGGTCTTATCAGGGACTGTCGCATGATAGGTAAGAGGGCTTCTGTTGTAGTTAAACTATCGAGAGATAAGTTTGCTGAGTCAGACACTGAGCGCAACACAACTACCCTCACTGTGATTAAGAACAGGCCAGCAGGGACTACAGGTTTCGGGGGTCAGTTACTCTTTGACCCTGATAGCTTCACTCTGTCTGAAACATTTCCTTCTTCATTCTCTAGCTCAGACGAAGGTTAACCTTATGGCTAAGGTCGTAGCTATGGACATAGAGACGGATGCCTTAGACGCTAGTCGTATCTGGTGCATCCTGACAGAGGACGTAAACACAGGGGAGAAAGGTCAGTTCGTATACCCTGATACAGTACCTGAAGTAGGTAAGATGTTCTCAGAATACTGCGAAGGTGTTGATCGTTTTGTCTTTCACAATGGCATACAGTTTGATGCACCAGTTATCAATCGTTTGCTTGGTCCTACTATACCTGAGCATAAGGTACTTGATACCCTTGTTGTTTCTAGGTTTGTTAACTACGACAACACACCTATCAAGGGGGTCAAAGGAAGGCACAGCCTAGAGTACTGGGGTGTACGCCTTGGCCTACACAAGGGTAACTTCAAGGACTTCTCTAGATTGTCAGAGGAGATGCTATCCTACTGTAGGAATGATGTAGACATAACCGTAAAACTCTACAAGAAATTCCTACCTAAGCTTAACTCCCCAGGTCTAGAGGTTGAGCATCAGATACAATGGCTCTGCCAAAGGATGCACGAGAATGGTTTTGAATTTAACAAGGAGGATGCAAACGTCTGTCTATCTGAGGTTCAATCTCGTATGGCTAGGCTTGAAGCTAAGTTTCAAACAGACTTTCCACCTCAGCTAGAGATAGTCAACACATTAAAATTTAGGAGAAAGAAAGATGGATACCCTGTATCTTCAGTTTCTAAAGCTAGACGTACTTATCCTAAAACTGAGACTAAAGGTTCTGAACTACTTTGCTACGACTGGGTTAAGTTCAAACCGAGCAGCCCGAAAGATCGTATTGACCGTCTTTGGAACGCGGGGTGGAAGCCGACAGACAAAACCAAAGGACACCTCCTCTACTTAAGGGGGCGAGAAGAGATACCGGATAAGAAGGTCAGGTTCGAAACCTATGGCTGGATGTGTAACGAAACTAATCTAGCTACACTACCTGACACGGCTCCTTCTGGTGCTAAGGGTCTCGCTGAGTGGCTTACCTTGGAGGGACGCAGGTCCAGCTTACAAGAGTGGATAGGTTGTGAAGCTAAAACTAACGACGGACGTATCCACGGTAGGTTCCAACACATAGGTGCATGGACAGGTAGGATGGCTCACTCAGCTCCTAACCAAGCTAATATACCAGCTAAATTTCACGGTGAACCTATATCTGTTGTAGATCAAGTGAAGGATAGATACGATGGGAGACTACGATCCCTTTTCATGGTTCCTGATGGCTGTCATCTTGTTGGTACTGATGCTGAGGGCATCCAACTCAGGGTACTCGCTCATCTAATGCAGTCAGAGGAGTACATTGAAGCTATTGTATCAGGAAAGAAGGAGGAAGATACGGACATACACAACGTAAATCGTAAGGCTTTAGGTATGAGCCACGTTACTAGGGATATGGCTAAGACATTCATCTATGCCTTTCTTCTAGGCGCTGGTGTATCTAAGATTGCTGAGATACTTAAGGTCAAACCTAACGAAGCATCTCAAGCAGTAGATAACTTTACTCATTCTATCGAAGGACTATCTAAACTAAAGAACGAAGATATACCTAAGGCTGCAAGCAAAGGTTACTTCCTAGGTTTAGATGGACGTAAGGTAGTAACTCCGTCTCAGCATAAGACTTTAGCTGGTATGCTACAGAACGGGGAGGCTGTAGTTATGAAACACTCAGCCTTACTATGGACTAAGCAACTAAATGACAGAGGCATAGACTACAAGTTAGTGACGTGGCCTCACGATGAATGGCAAACGGAGGTAAGAGGTGACAGAGAAACAGCAGAAACAGTTGGACTTGTTCAAAGACTTTCAATCAAAACAACAGGAGAGAACCTTGGACTCTATTGTCCGCTCGCAGGAAGCAGCGACACAGGAAAAACCTGGGGAGAAACCCACTAAAACCCTTGACACAGGCAAGTAATTGTGTCAATACATTTAAACTTAAATCACTTAAGTTAAACTTCTCAAGGAGAATAGATAGATGCCTAAGTTTGAAAAGTACGGGATCGTAGACGCTGAGATTGCTTGGCCTAAATTCTTTGCCTTTAACAAGGACACTAAGTACCACCCTGATGGTGAGTATTCTTGTGTAGCTACCTTGTCTAAGGATACTAAGGAGGAATTGGTTAGCTCCTACCAAATTCAAGAAACACGGTTCAAAGACCTAGGTAATGGTTCGTATGAGTTTAAATTCAAACGCCGACATAAGATGTCTGAAGACTGGCTTCTTGAAGAACCCTTTGTCTTTGACTACGAAGGGGCTAAGGCTCGTATGGAAGCTGAAGAGGGTGGGGACATTAACGACTACGCCCACGCTTGGGAGCCAGAGCAAGACGGCTTGATTGGCAACGGAAGCAAGGCCCGTATTAAGTTCCGTGTCTACAAAGGGGCTAACTCACCTAACGAAATGGTGACGCTTGAAGCCGTAGGTATTACCAGCCTAGTCTCCTACACATCTGGAGCTAATGCTGAAAACTCTCGGCCTAGGTTCTAAACTTACTCCTGTGTAGGAGGTTAGTTAACCCAGGCTCAAGCCTACACCTTGGGTCTACTTAAAACTAAGAGAGTAAAGATGTCTTTAGATAACCATATTCTTGTTGATTTTGAAGATTGTTGGGGTGTCTTAGCTGAGTTAGAAGATTTAGCAAAACTAGTAGACAGCCTAGGCGAATCATTTGCAGCAGCTAAGCTAGAAAAAGTAGTGAGAGATTATGACACTTCTTTTGAGCTTCTTCTTAATAAACTGGAGCAACACTTCATAGATCTAGATCCTGACTTCGTACCTAACCAAGAAGAGGAGGGTGATTATGCAGCAGAAAAAGATAACAACGCTGGTTGGTGACATCTACTCTGTAATCAAAGGTCAAGGTGGTTGGGACGCTTACATCGCAGGGCTTCTAGGAGATGAAGTTTCTGAGTTATCTAAACGCAGGTTCTCTAAACCTGAGGCATACAGAACACACCTATCTATGTCAGGCATAGGCGCACCATGTAAACGTCGGCTGTGGTATAAGATCAACAACTCCAAGGAGGCTAAAGGCACTAAGGCTAGTGACCTACTGAAGTTCTTCTTTGGTGATCTAATTGAATCTCTTATCCTTAACTTAGCTAAGGCTGCTGGACACAAGGTAACTGGCGAGCAGACTAAGATGGAGATCAACGGCCTTAAGGGTAGTCGAGATGCAGTCATTGACGGTATGACTATCGACGTTAAGTCAGCTTCTCCTATAGCCTTTATGAAGTTTAAGAAAGGTAACCTACGGCAGAAGGATAGCTTCGGTTACATCTCTCAACTATCTTCCTATGTAGCCGCAGGCAAGGATGACCCTGAGGTAATTGACAAGACTAATGGTGCCTTCCTTGTAGTTAATAAAGTTACAGGGGAAATACTTCTTGATGTCCATGACTTCACTAAAGACATTGAAGACAAGGCTAAAGAAATCCAGGCAGTTAAGGATATAGTCTACGCTGCTAAGCCCCCTAGTAGACTTGACCCTGTACCTCAGTACAAAGACAGCTCCAACCTGAAGCTATGCGCTACCTGTGGGTACTGTGAGTTTAAGGTTAAGTGCTGGCCTGAGATGCGTACCTTTGTTTATTCGTCAGGTCTTCAATACTTAGTTGAAGTCAATCAAGAACCTAGGGTTCCTGAGTATTCATATGATAAACCAGCGTTCTGATTTGTCCTATGGTTACTCAAAGAAAAGACAGACACAAGAGACCCATCAGAAAAAGGAAGTCTACTAAGAAAAATTTAGGTAGGTTTCGATCAGGTCTTGAAGTTAATAATGCCTGCTTATTAAAAAATAAAAGAATAGACTACGACTATGAGACGATTAAACTAGAGTGGGTAATCTCTCATAAGTATCTACCTGATTTCATACTACCTAATGGTATTGTAGTTGAGACTAAAGGAATGTTTGTGTCAACAGACAGACGTAAACACCTTCAAGTTAAAGCTCAACACCCTGACATAGACATACGCTTTGTCTTTAGCAACAGTAACTCAAAACTATACAAAGGTAGTAAGTCTACCTATGCTGATTGGTGTGTTAAGAACGGATTTAAATACGCAGACAAACTTATACCACTCAATTGGCTGAAGGAGAAAAACAATGAAGCATCTCTTAATTCACTGGGTGGTAGATGGACCGTACATAAACCCTGACAAAAAAGAAGGTGGTTACATCAACCTTTGCAGGGTAGAGGATTCAAAACCTCAAGTAGCAGAGGTTGAGGTACACTACGAAACATATGAAGACGCACTAGAACCTGTCATCCACTTTACAAAAAGCATTGAACCCATCAACCTTATTTGTCTAGACCCTGATGACCTTATGGAAACAGAAGAGGAGGAAGGACATGGGTTATGAGATTGCAGAATTAGCTAGGGTTATTTGTCTTGGGTACACACTAGATGACATCGCTGAGGTATCAGGATTAGAAGAAGAAACTATTGTTAGGCTCTTAATCTTTGAAGGGTTGATCGACTTGGAGGATTACTTCAGTGACAACGATTACCTAAACGAAGAGGAGGATAACTAAATGCCTTTTGCTGATCCTGAGGATGCAAAAGCCTACAGAAAAGCCTACTATGAAAAGAACAAGGAGGAGCTTAAAGCTTACGAAAAAGCCTACAATGAAAAGAATAGGGAGAAGATTAACGCCAGGCAAAGAGCCTACAGTGAAAAGAACAAGGAGAGGAAGAAAGCCAACAACAAAGCCTACAATGAAAAGAACAAGGAGAAGATCAGAGCCTATGCCAGAGCTTACTATGAAAATAATAAGGAGAAGCTTAACGTCAAGCACAAAGCCTACCGAGAAAAGAATAAGGATAAGAAGAGGGAGAGCGAATTAAAAAGAAATTTTGGTATAGGATTACATGAGTACGACCTTATGTTTACTGAGCAAAAGGGTAAGTGTGCTTGCTGCGGTAGCCATCAAAATGAGTTAACTAAAAATTTAGCTGTTGACCACGATCACGATACTGGGTTAATAAGAGGTTTGCTTTGTGGTAAATGTAATACGGGTATCGGAATACTAGGTGATAACATTGAAGGTCTTATGAAGGCTTTAAACTATCTTGAGAAACATGAACTAACAAAGGAAAGAAAAACAAATGAGCATGTCGTACAAGTCAAACCTAAACCCAATGTTCAGGTCAAAGTTTAGCGAGGACATCTTTAACCACAAGTACCGGCATGAAGGCTGCGAGACTTGGGAAGCCCTAGCTAAGACCCTAGTGGATGACGTATGCAGTGACCTAATGACTAGGGATGAGTGTACTGACCTAGCTAAAGCTATCGCTGACATGAAGTTCATCCCAGGTGGTAGGTATCTCTACTACGCAGGAAGACAGAATAAGTTCTTCAATAACTGTTACCTTTTGAAGGCAGAAGAAGACAGTAGACAAGACTGGGCCAACTTAAGCTGGAAGTCTGAGTCATGCCTTATGACTGGTGGTGGTATTGGTGTAGACTACAGTGTGTATCGACATGAAGGCTCACCTATTCAACGCACTGGTGGTCAAGCGTCTGGTCCTATCCCTAAGATGCAGATGATTAACGAAATTGGCCGTAGGGTTATGCAAGGTGGTAGCCGCAGGTCAGCTATCTATGCCTCTCTCAATTGGAAACACCAAGACGTAGATAAGTTCCTAAGCTCTAAAGACTGGGCTAGTATGCCAGTAGGTAACACAGGTAAGTCCTTGTGGGACATTAAACAAGACGACTTTAACTTCCCTGCACCTATGGACATGACTAACATCAGTGTTAACTACGATACTGAATGGCTGTTGAACTACTACGAAACAGGTCAAGTAGGTAAGGTCTTTCAAGAGAACGTACTACAGGCAATGAAGACTGCTGAGCCTGGGTTTAGCTTTAACTTCTTCGACAAGGAAAACGAAACTCTACGGAATGCTTGTACTGAAGTAACATCAGAAGATGATAGCGACGTATGTAACTTAGGCTCCCTTAACTTTGGTAGGATCGAAAGCCTATCTGAGTTGTCTGACCTAGTAGAGCTATCGACTAAGTTCCTCATCTGTGGTACACTTAAAGCCCACTTACCGTATGAGAAGGTACATGAAACACGAGAAAAAAACAGACGACTGGGCCTTGGTTTTATGGGAGTACACGAATGGCTCATTAAGAGAAACTACAAGTATGAGGTTACGTCGGAGCTTCATTCATGGCTTTCAGTCTACAAAGGAGTCAGTGACAAAGTATCTAAGGAGTTTGCTGAGAAGCTATCTGTGTCTACTCCCGTGGCTAACAGGGCTATTGCTCCAACTGGTAGTATTGGTATTCTTGCTGGTACATCTACCGGAGTAGAGCCTATCTTTGCTGTAGCCTACAAGCGTAGATACCTCAAAGGAACTAACCGTTGGGTCTATCAATACGTTGTTGACTCAGCAGCACAGGAACTCATTGATCTTTACGGAGCTAAGCCTGAGGGTGTAGAGTCAGCCCTTGACTTAGCCTCTGATTATGAACGACGTATGAGCTTCCAAGCTGACGTTCAAGACTACGTTGACATGAGTATCTCCTCAACGATTAACCTTCCTTCTTGGGGTAGTAAACTTAACAACGAGGATACAGTACCTGATTTCGCTAAGACCCTAGCTAAGTATGCAGGCAGGCTCAGAGGATTTACTTGTTACCCTGATGGTAGCAGGGGTGGACAGCCTTTGACATCTGTGCCATACACTGAAGCCGTTGAGAAATTAGGTGAGGAGTTTGATGAGCATGTTGAGACACACGATATCTGTGACATCTCAGGATCAGGGGGAAGTTGTGGGGTCTAAAATGTGGGATCAATATCCAGAGTCAATTGAACTAAGGGAAAAAAGCTTGACTGACGAGGTTAATAAACCCCCTCACTACAACACAGGTGAGATTGAGTGCATCGAGTATCTCAAAGACAACCTACCTGAAGAGGCTTTCCTTGGCTACCTCGAAGGCAACACTAAGAAGTATCTCCATCGTTGGCGATACAAAGGTAAGGCTTCTCAAGACTTAGAGAAAGCTAAGTGGTATCTTAGTTATCTTCATCTTGAAATAGAGAAAAAATACGGTCACGTCATCTAGGCAATAAGGGAGAGATCAAATGATTAACTTCAGTATCAATGTGTCTGAAGACCAGAAGGATCAGATCGTAGTTGAGACACTCTTTACTGATTACTTTAGTCTTAGTGACTACGCTGAAGACCTAAAGATTAAGGATGCAATCGAGACTGTTCTCTCCTGTTGGTACATGCCTAAGGAAAAGTTCGACAAAGTTGTATCCGAACGTAAGGAAGAAAGTGCGGAAAAGAAGGTTAACAAAGAGAAGGATAAACAATCCCCGTACTTTATTGACCCTCTTCAAGGCTACAAGTGGGGGTTCCCTAAGAACATCTCTCAAGAGAATGTCCTTGGTGATACCATGAAATGGTTGGTAGACAACGGTTACCCCAAAGAAGTTATGGAGGAGTTTGGCAAACACTTTAAGTTTACTATCTGGAAAGAACCAAAGAAAGACCAGTAAACTTAAACCAGTCTCCGTAGCTCAGATGGATAGAGCAACAGCCTTCTAAGCTGTGGGTCATAGGTTCGAGTCCTATCGGGGACGCCAAACTAAATCAAAGGAATTTCTAATGACTTGTGCAGTTAGCTTAGCTGGGTATACAAAGGCAACTAAAGGTATTGAGGTGGGTGAGAACTTCACTGACTTGATTGCTTACTACGCTAGAGTATCTAACCCTACGTCTCAAATCTCAGGGCTTAAGAACTCAAAGCTAATCCACTACTTGATAAATCACAAACACTGGTCTCCCTTCGAGATGGTAAATATATGCCTAGACATAACGACTACTAGGGATATAGCTAGGCAACTACTCAGACATAAATCCTTCACTGGGTTTCAAGAGTTCTCTCAGAGGTACGCATCTACTGAGACTAACACTGACTTAAGAGAAACTAGGTTACAAGATACAGTCAACAGACAAAACTCCTTAGCTAATACTAATGCAGCTACCGAAATCTGGTGGAAGGCAGCTCAAGATAAAGTCATAGACCAATGCTTTAGTTTGTACGACGAAGCCCTAAAGAAAAACATAGCTAAGGAGCAAGCTAGAGTTTTACTTCCTGAGGGTTTAACTAGGACTAGGTTGTTTTCTAATGCTAGTCTTAGGTCATGGATACATTATGTTGAACTGAGGACGGACCCAGCTACTCAGAAAGAACATAGGCAATTAGCTAGGGCGTGTGCCTTTGAGATTGCTAAGGTGTTTCCAGATATAGTTGAGTTCATTCAATCTGAGAAACAAGACAACTAAAGAAAAAGGGGAGGACCAATCCAATGGCTCTCCCCTTAGTTTTATCTACTTCATTTTCTTCTTAGGCTTCTTGTTCTTCTTGTTCTTCTTGTCTTCTTTCTTTTTCTTGGTAGCGTTCTTGTAAGGCGTTGGACCTTTAGCTTTGGAATACGGCATAGTTACTTCTCCTTTTTACATTGACATTGTTTGCCGTTACATTTGCATTCAGTGTTCATAGTTATTTCCTCACCACTTTACCTTGTCAGCCCAATATGCAGCAGACATCTTGCCTTTAGCAATGTTCTTAGCGTGTCTAGCCTTGAAGGACTTCTTCCTGGCTTTGTCCTTAGCTGACTTAGGACTTTTACCTGCACCTGATACACCTTGTTGACCAAACCTAATGATCTTCTCTTTGCCGTTAGAACATGCCTTAACTACATGAGACTTAGTAGCATGACCTGAGGTACGCTTAGGTTTGTTACACTTCATTTTAGATTTGTCTAGTTGTTTGGCCATAGCTTTTACCTCGCGTTCTTAACCATAGATGCACCGAAGTACATACCTATGATAGCCCCAAGAAGGTGGGTATCTAAAGGTGTGATAACCAACCCAGTCAACACCTGCCATGTAGTCTCTTCAAGCCCCTCAGTAAAGAACAAGAAGCCTGGGTTCCATTCAGTGTATCCTACTGTGACAGGTATCTCAGGCCAGAAGACAGCTACAACCTTAGGCCAGACTATGATAGCAGCTACAGATGCAAGAGCTATGATCCTACGAGTAACTTGGAACCCCTTGTTCTCGTATCTCCTAGCTAGGTCTGTAGCCTCTGACTGTGCAGATAGTCCTTCGATGGCCCTGTTGAATGCCTCTTGTTTGGACTTAGCTGCTTGGCCCCAGAGTGTCATAACTCCTGACAACAACCCTGAGCCTAGCATGGTGATTAGTTCTAAGGGTAATCCACCCATGATCTACTCCTTAGTCTCTAGGTCTGGGGCTAATGTTTATAGCTGCTCTCATGTCCTCTACGAAAGTATCCTCAGGTCTACGAGGAGGGAGTGTTGTCCTTGCTGCTTTGGCCTGTTTTTGTTTTGGTCCCATAGGTTCAAGAGCGTCCGGGTCTTTCTTATACAACTCTCTTAGTGCGTCTAGTTGCTTGCCGGTATCTTCAGGAGTTGTTGGAGCCGGTTGACCATAGTAAGAATCACCCTTCTTTCTTGTAACTTTTCTTTTATTTACGGTTACCTGCACATCGTAAGGAACACCAATACTAGCAAATTCTTTAGCCATTTCTAGTACAGCTTTGTCTTTGTCAGACCCTTTTTCATCTTTAATGTAGTCATAAAGTGGTTTACGTTTACCCATTAAAAGGTACTTAAACATGTTGTCTTGAACTTCAGGTGTATACTTTTGCTTTTTAGAGTAACCCAAGAACTTAAAAGCACCTTCAGCAGTTGTAGGGATAATCTGATACCTACCAATGGCAAACAACCTTTGTGGGTCGTCTGCTTTAATACCAGGACCACTTCTGGCGAGATGCTCTTCATGGGTTAACTCTACGATATTGTTATCAGCAACTGTTTTACCAGCAACTGCCTTATTCAAAGGTATACCATTTGACGTACCTCTGTTCCAGTCTCCGTACCCCAGAGGTGACTCGCCTTTTACGATTACTCTTGATATACCTTCCATTGGTGGTGCTAAAGTAGACTTAACCTCAGGAGTATCTCCTGGTAATCCTTCAGGTCTAGTAGGAGGTAGTCTTGTCCTTACGGCTTCTAACTGCGCTCTTAGTTCAGGGGTAAGTTCACTGGAAGCAGCAGGACTAAAGATCATTTCTAGGCCACGTTGAAGAAGACTACGACCATCCTCTTCGTCCGTAGGTCTAGGACTACCTTGGTCTGCCGGTTGTACAACAGCAGGAGGAGGTGCTTGGTCCATAGTCTGTCCTTGGTCTAACTCAGTTTCTCCTGTTTCTTGGTTAAGGCTTAAGTCAGATATACCTATGTCTAGGGCAGCAATGGCATCCCTTCTTTTAACTGCGTGGGTTAATTGGTCGAGATCAGAAAAAATAACAACATTTCGAGCGACATTGCCTTGAAGTCTATCTAAGGATACACGACCTCCAGTATTGACTATTTTGTCAAACTTATCTCTGGCTGCCTCTGATAGGTTATTGTTGTAGTGATCCCTCATAGCATCATTAAAGGCTGTAACATCTCCAGCAAACCCACTACTAAATTCATTTACATTTAATTCGTAGGAATTTGTCTCTTCATTAAACCTAGTATACCTAGCTATCTTTTCTCCTGCTTCTATGCTAGATAGGCTTTGCTGTTGTCTTGTTTTCTCCATCTGATACCCTAGTTGTAAACCACCCCTTAGAAGATCAGCTTGACCTGGGTCAGACTTTTTGTAAGCCTCCAAAGTAGCAAGAATTGTAGGGTTTAGTACATGATCCCTAAGATAGGCAGGAGAGAAAAAGTCCTTTTGATCGCTTGACTGTAGTGCAGCAATCATACCCGTCATAGTCTTACCAAAAGCCTCGCGGTTTTCTGCCTTACTCATTGAACCAGGAACAAAAACTTTAGCGTGTGCAGCCGTACCTGTAATCTGGTTGGCTATTTGCTTACCAGTCATTCCTGTGTACTTAGTTTTTTCGTCGTCTTTAATTTCGTAAGACACTGTAGAACGTAAACCAAGGGGAAGATTATACCCTGAACTAGGAATAGGAGTAAATCCTGAGTTGTTTAAAGCATCCGAAGGACTAACAGTGGGGGTTATTTTAAGTTCTCTAAGTTTTTTAAATAATTCCCCTTGTTTTTCCCCTAGCATACCTAGATACACATTAGGGTCTTTACTAAATAGACCTGCGGTTATGTATACTTTTTCAAGTTCAGAAAAACTACTTGAATTTTTAACTTCGTTTGCAATAATAGCTACCTGACTATCCAAGAAAGTTTTATTGTCCGTAGCAGATTCAAGAGATGTAAAAAGATCATCAATACTCTTGTTACCAGCTTCAAATGCTTCCCATTGGGCATTACCAGCAGCACCTGAAAGATTAGGGGGTCTTCTCAAAGCATTAGCTTTTAAAGTTGTCCATTCTACCTTAGCCATTGCAATATCTTTTGGGGTTACTAGTTCACCATCTTCGAATTTTTTCAGTAACCCACCAGAAAAACGACTCACAAAACCTTGCCTAACTGTTCTGAATGCCTTACTTGACCCTGTGCCTTCTTCACCACCTACTTGCCAAGCCATAGTAGCGTCATTCTGCGCCTGACTAAGTTTAAGCACAGCAGCTTTTTGTTCCCTAACTTCATTCAGTGACCATTCCACTCCTTCTTCTGTTGATGTTCCTGGTCCGAGAATAGCCTTAGAAGCCATAAAAGCAGCCTGAACTTCAGGGCTTTCTAGTGCTTTCTGTCTAAAGTACTCATCGTCGTCTCTGCCATAAACATCAAAAGACCTACCAGTAGTGCTTTCATACACAGACTTATATGCTTTATCTTTAAACGAAACACCAGCGGCTGCGAAGTTACTAGCTACAGACCTTTCAGCAAGCCTACCAGCTAAGTCACCCTGTTCTGACCTAATCTGTTGGACCTTATTCATCTCTTCTGCAAATACAGCCACATTAGGGTCAGGTCTACCGCTTCTGGTTCCTCCAGACCCCTGAGACCTTTGGTACTGACCGTACATAGCCACACCCTGACTAGCTAGGTTCAAACCAGCAGTAACACCATCAGCCGCTGAGATTGTAACAGGAGCTACAGGACTTTCTGTTGCACTTGCACCTGCTGACGTTAGGCCTATACCTGTAGCTGCATTATAAAAAGGACCGGCCATTAGTTGTTCTCCTCAGGAAAAATTAGTGATTCTGTAGCTTGCAACCCATAAAGTTTTTCTTGTCTAAGTAGTTTTCTAGCTAATGTAGGCCATTGAGACTCAAGCCTTCCCATTGCTGACCTACGCATTGACATTTGATCTCTCCAAGCAAAGCCTGACAAAGCTATCTTACTTCCAATTTCGTTTAACAATTCAAAACCTCTTTCGTCCCCTGCGTCTATAAGTCTGAAGGCATTTTCAGTATCTTCTCTAATTCCCTTTTTGAAGGTACGAAGGAGTCTGTCACTGTTGTACATAGAGCCTTTTCTGTTGTAAAACTCTTGTACCTGTAAAGGAGTAAAACCTAAAAATGAGATTAGAGCCTCAGGAACACCCATTTCACCTGGGACAGCTAGACCATTTTTACTCCGATAGATGCCGTTGTTTAAAACACCAACACCCTTAGCTATGTTATTCAAACCAGATGGTTGACGAAGGACTTTAATTAAATCCTCAGTCATAGACACAGTATGTCCGTTAGCTAAGTTATCCATAGCTTCAAAGGCAGTTTTAAGGATGTTAAAGGTAATCTCACCTGATGGGCCACCTAAGGTTTGTAGTGTTCCTTCCTCTACGATAGCTTTGTAAGTGTCTACGAAGGCACCAATAGGAGCAAGTCTCTGACCAACACCTACTGCACCACCAGCATCACCAAGAAGATAGTGAGACAAACCGTCAATAACGCCGTACTTAAGTCCTACATACTGACTACTGCCAGGTTCAATTTCTAGCTTTTCACCTACGTAGTCAGCCGAGTTTTCAAAACCAAAGCCGGAGAGACCGTACATAGGTCCAAGTATGGCAAATAATCTTAGTCTTTCACCTTCAGATAGACCTCTGCCTACGAAGACAGCCTCCATTGATCTCATACTGTATGACAACCACTGAGTAGGAACCTTCATAAGACTTGACTGAACCATAGCTTTATCTGCGGTAGTCATATTAAAAGTTAAGGTCTGTTCCCTAGATGTAATCCAGCTTCTTCCTCTATCTGACATAGCTGAGACGTTAGGGTTTGCCTTCTTAAATTCCAAGAAAGCTGTGTTAAGTGCTGTAAGACGAGACAAACGCTCACCTGCATTAAAAGGCATAAGACCTAAATCTAAGACTTTACCTGATGCGTCCTTAAGCTCATTAACCCTAGCTTTCATGGCGCTGTACGTTAGGTCTTGTCCTCTCCAACCTGACAACTGCCAGCCTATTCCTGTACCAGCTTCAATAGCATCACCACCTACAATATGCCTACCTGAAGTTCTGATGTACTCCATCAATTCTTCAGCAGTTTCTTCAGTTAGGTCGTGAGCTTTAGCAAATCTCTTAATACCTTCTTTGTAAATAATTGGGTCTTTAACTGCTGACAACAAACCCCTCTGAGTAAAGGTCATAGCTGCACCTTTAAACCCATGTACAGGGGAGATCATCATAATAGTTGTAGCGTGAAACCCTTGCATAAAGAACTGAGAGACATTCAAAAAACCAAAGGCAGATTGAAAACCAACTTTAAGGAGTAGATTAGAAGGATCACCTAAATCCATCCTTTTACCTTTGAAGGCACCAAAAGGTAGTTTACCATCGAAGACATACTCAGCAGCTTGCTTTCCCCAGCTATTCATCCTATCAGAGGCTTCATCCTGCATGTCTAGTCTACGAAGAGTAATGTTCCTCAACTCTTTCATGCGTCTAGCAAAAGGATCATTACCTGTTACTTTGGCTGTTCTGAAGAGAGTTTCGTAGTCAGTTGTGCTTTCCCCTTCCTTTCTGTTTAACCAGCTAAACTGACCTACCTTATCTCCTTCAGTGTCTTGAACAGCTTTAACCCACCCAACCATAGCATTTTGAGTGTAGGCTCTATTGCTGTAAGTGTATGCTGAATTGCCAAACTGAGCGAACACAGAGGACACAGGGTCTTCATTGTAAGATAGTCCACCACCAAACTCAGGAAGAACCTTGTCGTTTCTTCTCATGTCACTTTCAATAAAATCAGTAACCTTAGCTTCATCCCAAATATCTGGGTTATCTAGGTCACCCTTAACAAGAGTGTCGTTTCTTCCCTTAAGAGCTAGCTTTCCTGTTAAGACTTCCCCTTTAGTTTTTGTCCAACCAACTTTAAATGCGTACTCATCAAAGTCATTCTTATTTTGGATACCGGGGTTCCAGTCCCTGTTAGCTTTAATTATGTCATCTATGTTATCAGCACCTGAGTCGATTGCTTTTATAATTTCACGCAACTGATTCAGAGCTTTGGTTCCGTCTACATCAGAAAAAGCTGATATAAGAGACTTAAGTCTGGTTCCTTCTCCATCACCTATTACAACAAAGTAATTAGCAAAAGGATTAAGCCTTGAGCCACCTGGGTTGTAGCCCATAACATCTGAAGGGCTAATCATACGAGAACTCTTAGGTTCAATAACATATTTTTCACCTGTTCCTAGTGGTTTGTCTAGTTTCCACACAGGAAAATCTTCAGGGACTTCATCTAAGATTTCGTCAATAGGTCCAAAGATTCTGCCTTCAACAGTTCTGACAATAGCTCCGGCTTCTAGTTGGGATGGGTTAATTCTTTTAGCTGGTACGAAGATACCTTTCCCAGCAACGTCTTCCCCAACTTCGACGGCTGTAGTATAGCCTTTAGCTATATACCTTTGAATTTCTTTTGTAGCTTTAAGAATGTAATCAGCTTCTTCTACAGTAGCTAGAGCATTGTACGCCTCAACTTCTTTGTCTGTAGCCTCTAACTTACTAGGGTGAAGGTTTTTATACTCTTGTCTAAACTCAGCCTCTGTGTATCTAACTCTTAAGTGAGCATCTGAGCCGTCTCTTAGTTTAGTGTAGACAGCCCTAAGTGTGTACTCAGCCTCAGAGTTAAGAGACTTAATAGCTTTTTCGTAGGGTCTTACAATCTCTTTTATTGCGGCTCTACCACCTTGACCTAGCTGAGCTAAGACAGTAAGTCTTTCGTTATCCCTTACAGCAGCAGACGTAGTTAATGAGTTGTTAAACAACCTACCTACGGTATCTCTAACAATCCTACCAGCAAGAGACAGATTGGTTGCTTCCCACATTTGGTCAGACAATTTCTCAGGAAGACCCAATGTGTCAATGCGTTCTGAGACTTCAATTAAGTAGCCCTTAGATGCGTCAGACGGATCAAACTGTACTACTTTAGCATTAGGACCAACTTTCTCAGCCATGTCTATTACTGCCTGGGGTGGTGCATACTCGTCTTGTTTTAAGACTACAGGTTCAAACACAGCACCACTGTCAGGACTACCTAGCTTAAACCTAGCTACATATACACCTAGTCCTTCGTCTACTAAGTCAACACCTGAATGAACAACATGGTTAATCTTTGCTGAGTAATCTTCTGCAATTCCTTTGGCTATTTCTGCAATCTTTTCCCTAGACACAACCCGACCAAAACCACCTTGTCTCCAAACGTGGTCTATCTTTTGGATTATGTCATTTTCCTTCATACGTCGTACAAAGGCTGTGTTACTTGGTCTTACAGGAGTAGTTGGTGCATTCAAATCTGTAGCTTCATCAGCTAAATTACTTAGTGTCTCAGGGTCAGCACTCCTAGCTAAGGTATTTTCAGCAGCAGCTTGACCTGCGTCATCCCCTGCAACGGCTGTAACTCTGCCGATAGCTGTGGTTGACTTCAAAGAAGACCCTACTTTAGATGCTAGTCTACCTGCCTTTATTACTGCCGCTGGAGTAGGTAAGTCTAGGACAGCTAAAAATCTAGTTATCTCTTTGTTAGGATCAAACCCTTTGCTACCTACCTCCTCTTGGAGAGCTAAAGCAGCAAATAGGTTCTTGTCACTTAGAAAACCTTCTTCACCTACTTCGTCTGCGTAGTTTTCCATCCATACTTTAAACTCTTTAGGGGAAAGAGCTACAGCTTTAGATAGTATTTCCCTACCTTTTCTTTCAGTTCTTGCTGTAAAGTCTTCGTAAGTACCTATAGGAATTTGTCTGAATAAATATCTACCTAAGAAGTCAGTCCCGTAGGTGTACCAAGACGTACCTTCAGCCTTAGTTTGATCCATAAGATTAGATGAAACTTCTTGTGCTATTTGATAGTTAACAGCTACTCTAGTCTGTAGGTCATCCCAGTTTTGGTCACGCTGGGGTAGTGCCTGCTCAAGAACAAAGTCAGGGTTTTCGTTGAACTCTCTTTGTTTGTTAGATAGGTCTTGTGCTTCTTGAACTAGCTGTTCTGCTGACTTATTGAGAAGCTGTCCTCTAGCTAAAACATCAGAAAAGGCTTGCTGACTAATGTCTGAGAACTTTTGTTTAGCCTCAAACGTGTCTGTTTCTTCACCCGTAGCTACAACAATATCCTTAACTCTTATGGAAGCAGGGTCAGAAGGATCAGTAGAGGGGAATCTCTCGTCAATAGCTAGATCAGACTGTTCGTCGAAGGTATCAATCTCAGGCATACTTTATTCCTTAAATAGACTTAGAATTAAATTCCTTCAGGATACCCTGCCGAGTAGTTAGGAAGCCTAGCTGGAGTAGACCCAGTAGTCCCACCCATTTGCATACCTAAGGATGCACCCTGCATACCTAAGCCAGCAAACGCCTGACCCATCCTAGCTAGACCCATAGCATTTGCAGCTTTCTGTTGGTACATACTAATGTTCCTACTTAAGCCTGACATCTGCGAACCAAACCCAAGACCTGCACCAAGACTAGACTGAAGACCTGCTTGACCACCTCTGAAGCCTGAAGTTTCTAGACCACCTAAGGCACCGGCAGAAGCTCTAGCCTGTGACGCTGCAATCTGTTGTTGACGTATAGCCTGTGTTCTTTGCCGTCTAGCCTGAAGCGACTGTTGCTGTTGCTGCGCTCTTCTAGCTTTCTTCTGTTGCTTAGCTGCCGACTGCTGCTGTACAACACTAAAGGCTGTGCCTGCTGCTGCTACACCTAAACTTACAAGAGCTATTGTTGTCGCCGATATGGCTGCCATGCTAAATCTCCTTAATGTAGCTTGTTTCGCTTCTGGAATAACCTAGTCTTTCGTAAAGTTTACCTAACCCTTGAATTTTAGTTAAGTCACTCATACCTATTTTAGTAACACCTTTAGACTTAGCCCAAGATTCGTAGGTTTTAACTAGCTTAATAGCTCCTCTGCCGTCTCTAGCTGACTTACGAACGAACCAAGCTAACTCAACAGCAAAAACTTCACTCATCATCCAAGGAGGCGTACAGACAGCTACAATACCTCCTTGAACTTCCCCGTTAATCT
>TARA_R110002110_G_scaffold90235_3_pt1 | contig 21554 bp, 13 predicted proteins | sample TARA_R110002110 | Tara Oceans TARA_R110002110 (sample SAMEA4397330) | marine metagenome | biome: Polar Biome; feature: [SRF] surface water layer (ENVO:00010504); material: water (ENVO:00002006), including particulate matter (ENVO:01000060) such as... | depth 5 m
GATCAGTCTTAATGTTTCTTAAAAACTTATCTAATGCTTTAAATATTGGAGAATGGTTTGAAGAACAAGATAATCAACATGAAACTATTCAAGATTTTGTAAAAGCATTTAATGATACTGCACCATATCAAGATAAATATTTACATTGCTGCATTGCAGGTAAAGAATATGAAAATAAATCAGGTTATATAGCATATGATTGTTGGTTTGCAAAAGCACAAAACAAAAATTATGGTTATGCACCAAATGCAGAAACAATGCTTGCTTATGATGAATCTAAGCATTTAAAAAAAATTGAAAACAAACCAGTTGCATCTTTTGGTAATGATAGTGATGATTTAACTATACCAATGAAAACAAGTAGTGATTTTAATTTAGATTAATTTACTTAACACAATAATAAAAAGGGGGGTCATAAAGATTCCCCTTTTATTGTTTAAAACAATTTTATGATTTCTACAAAAAATTTAATTTCTGATTTATCAGAGATTCCTACAGGATGGCCATTTGAATATTATTTAGGTTTATCCGAACATTTAGATGGACAAGATGTAAAAATAAAATCAATAGTTAATACCACAGAAAAAACACCTTCAATGTGTGTTTATTTTGATGTTAATTCTGAAAGATACAAATTTAAAGATTTTTCTTCAGGGCATGGTGGAGATTCGGTAGAACTAGTAAAAATACTTTTTACCCTTAAAAGTCGTGGACATGCAGCTATGAAGCTTATGGAAGACTATAACCAATATCTTTTAAGTAATACTTCTAATCCTATAAAAGAATATAAAGTTCATAGTAGATATAAAGTTACTGATTATGAAATAAGACATTGGACTACAGTTGATGAAAAGTATTGGACAAAATTTAATATTGGTTCTAAACTGCTTGAAAAGTATAATGTAGCCCCACTGGAATATTATAAAATGGCTAAAGAAGATGTTGAAGGTATAGAAAGTTCAATTACTATTAAAGGTATTAGCATTTATGGATATTTTAAAAATGATGGTACACTATATAAAATTTACCAACCAAAGGTTTCTGATAAAAAGTTTATTAAAGTTAAAAATTATATTCAGGGTTCTGATCAATTAAAATTTGATAAAAGGTATTTAATTGTAACCTCTTCACTTAAAGATCTAATGGCTTTTAATAGACTTAAATTAACTAATACAGAATCAATAGCTCCTGATAGTGAAAATACTTTAATACCAGAAAGTATGCTTAAAAACATAATTAAAAAATACAAAAAAATATTTGTAATGTTTGATAATGATGAAGCAGGTATTAGATCAATGAAAATGTATAAAGAAAAATATGATTTTGATTATGTAGTACTTGATATGGAAAAAGATTTATCTGATTCAATTAAAAAATATGGTATTACTAAAACTAGAGAAACTTTAATGCCTTTATTTAAAAAATTAATATGAATTTAAAAAGTAAAATAAAAAACGCACAAAATTTTTGGTTATACCAAGGAAAAGCTTTTGAGTTAGATATGATTCCAGAAGGAGCTATAGGCTTTGTATATGAAATGAATACAATCATTGGTGGTAAAAAGTTTATCTACATTGGTAAAAAGAATTTCTACTCAATGAGAAAAAAAAAGTTTGGTAAAAAAGCTTTGGCTGCTATGACAGATAAAAGAATTAAAAAATATGAAATAATAAAAAAACCTAACTATGAAACCTATTACAGTAGTAATAGAATATTGATGCATGCTAGCATGGAAGGTGCTCTCATTCACAGAGTGATACTAAAAATATGTTACTCAAAAACAGAATTAACTTATCAAGAAACAAAGTATCAGTTTAAATATGAAGTCTTAGAAAAAGATGAATATTTAAATGGAAACATATTAGGAAAGTTTTATAAACAAATAACAGAAAAATGATGAATAAAAAAGACTCATTGAGTAAAACATCAAAAAATTTGATGTTAAAGGAACCGTATTATGGTTTTTTCTTGTTAATGCTGCATAAATCTTGGAGTGAAGCAATTGGTACAGCAGCTGTCTGTAAAAATGGAATCAATTTCCAATTAATGATTAATGAAGAATTTTGGACATCATTAAATGAATTACAAAAATTAGGTTTATTAAAACATGAGTTGTTGCATATTGCATTTAATCACTTAACTACATTTAGTTTCTTTTCTAATAAAAAATTAGCAAATATTGCTATGGATATGGAGATTAATCAATACATAAATAGTGATTGGTTACCTAAAGGTGGTATAGATATAGATGATTATTCTGATCTTAATTTAGACAGGAAAGCAGGTTCTCGATATTATTATGAAGCTTTATTAAAAGCACAAGAAGATAAAAAACAAAATGGATCTTCTGGAGATGATAACATGGATAAACTTCTTGATGGTTTAGAACAAGGTGAATCTAAAATAAAAATAGGTGACCCAGGGCAAGGAGACGTAGATGGTAAAGAAATTGAAATACCTGATCATCAATGGGAAGATTTTGAAAATATGCCTGATGCTGAAAAAAAACTTATTGAAAAACAACTTCAAAGAGTTTTAAATAGTGCTAAAGAACAAACACTTAAAAAAAGAGGCCATGTTCCTGGTGAAATTGAAGAGTTAATTAAATTAGATGAAATTATCCCACCAAAATTTAATTGGAAAAGATATATTAGAAGATTTACAGGAAATTCTACAAGAATTTTTACAAAAAAAATTAGAAGAAAAGAAAATAAAAGATATTCTGAAAATCCTGGCCTTAAGGTAAAGATGAAACAAAACATGCTTGTTGCTATTGATACTTCAGGTTCTGTATGTAATGATGAATTAAAAGAGTTTATAAATGAAATACATCATCTTTACAAAGCAGGTGTTGATATTACAATTGTACAGTGTGATACACGCATACAATCCATAAAGCCTTATAATGGAAAATTTGAACTTGAAGTTGGAGGTAGAGGAGGAACAAGTTTTGATCCTGTCTTAGAATATTTTGAAGAAAACAAATTATACACAAGCTTAATTTACTTTACTGATGGTGAAGCTTGGACAGAAATTAAACCTAGGAAACAAATCCTGTGGGTATTATCAGAAAGATCATCTTGGAATAAGGATTTACCAGGAAAACAAATTAAATTAGAATTTTAAAAAACAAAAAAATGGATTGCACACAATTAAGCGTAGATGAATTAAAAGATTTTTTAAAGCACGTAGTAAATAATAACCAACATATTCAAAAAGAAGGAAAAATTCCAATTGCTGTAAACATTGAAGGTGACGCAGGACTTGGTAAAACTTCTGCAATTATCCAACTTGGTAAAGAGTTAGATATGGATGTTGTAAAAATTAATTTATCACAAATAGAAGAGTTAGGTGATCTTGTTGGATTTCCTGTAAAAGAATTTAAAATTGAAAATAAAGAAGGTAAAAGTACTTGGATTATGGACAGCCAAATAGATGCTGCAATGAAAAAAGGATACCGTGTTGTAGATAAAAGAATGTCTCATGCTGCACCTGAATGGATTCAAGGTAAAGAAGAAGGTGGTTTTTTAGTATTAGATGATTATACTCGTGCTGACCATAGATTTATGCAAGCTACTATGGAAGTAATTGATAGACAAGAATATATTTCTTGGAAACTTCCTAAAAATTGGCATGTAATTCTTACTAGTAATCCTGATAATGGAGACTATCAAGTAACTTCTCTTGATGATGCACAAAGAACTAGATTTATAACTACTGAAGTTAAATTTGATGTAGATGTATGGGCTCGTTGGGCAGAAACAGTTGGTATTGATGGTAGATGCATTAACTTTTTATTAATGAATCCAGAAATTGTTACTAAAAAAATTAATCCAAGAAGTGTAACTACATTCTTTAATTCAATTAGTTCAATAAAAAAGTTTGAAGATAAACTTCCTTTAATTCAAATGATTGGAGAAGGATCTATTGGAGCAGATACAGCTTCTTTATTTACAATGTTTATTAATAATCAACTTGATAAAATTGTAAGTCCTGTAGAAATTCTTAATCATGATGATTGGAATTATATTAAAGGTTCTTTAACTTCTTGTATTGGAATAGATGATGACTTTAGAGCTGATATTTCAAGTATAGTAAGTACTAGAATTATTAACTATGCTTTAGTTACTGCTCAAAATGGTTCTGTTTCACAAAAAATGATTGATAGAATTATAGCTTTAACTACTGATTGTGATTCTTTTACAGATGATCTAAAATATTACATGGTTAAAGAAATTCTTAATGGAAACAAACCTAAATTCTCAAAACTTATGTTAAATCAAAAGGTGGTGAAGATGGCTGTAAAATAAATCGTGTTAAAACGGTTTCCTATTTTTCAAAACATTAACTAAATTAATTCAAAACAAAAGGGGAGGTAAAATTCCCCTTTTAAATTATAAACAAAATGGATATAAAACAATACCCGTATATTACTATAAAAGAAAATTCTGAAAGAGATGAGTATGGTAAATATAAATTAATAAGTATTAGAATAGATGATATGTCTTCAAAATATTTAGTGATTAATAGTCATGATAATGAGAAACTTTCAGATATAGTTGAAAATAGTTATACACCTATTGAAAAAGATAAAATATTTTTTATGAAAGGTTGTAATGTACCTAGAGTTAAATTAAAAGATTTAGCAGTAAAACATAAAATTAGAACAACTACAGATGTAAATTTAGCTGATGTAATTGTATATAGTAATAAAGCTGAAGATAAACTATTTAATAGAGAGTGGGTACATGCTATAGATTCAAAAGTTTTTTTATCTGCTATTACTGCATTTAATAAAATTGATTGTGGTTTTGATAGCTATTATTTAACTAAACTTAATGATTTTAAAGATTCATTTGACAATTCTGAGTTTCCAGAAAAAGTATATACAAATTGGTCTACATATAGATATTTATCTTCTACAGATTGTGGTCAAAGTAAAGAATGGTTAAAGATATATTATAAATTAATGAAAGAAGAAGGTATTTCAATTAATATTGGATCAAATGGATTTGCAACAAACAACCAGTATCTAAGGGCTCCTAATTGTAATCAATCTGATAGTAGCAATATTGTATTTCTTGATTATAATAACATTGATGTTTTTAATGCAATTAAAAGTAAAAAACTTATAGATCAAAATGCTATACTAACCTTAATTAATGGTGATGACTCTACTACAATAGATTTAGATACATATCAGAACTTAAGAAATATGTTTAAAAGTTCTGATAATGATAATCATTTAATGGCCATGGAAATAATGGCAAATTCTAATTACAATAAAAGTAGATTGTTTTTAGAAATGTTATTTTTTCATCATCAATTTCAAATTGATGAGTGTAAAAGTAAAAATCATGTAAATTTTAAATCTTTAAAAAGTTATTTAGAAAAAGACAATTACTGGAATAAAAATGTGGATACTATAATTAGAAATCTTGCAAAAGATGGTCAACTTACAAAAGAAGCTTTAAATTTTATTTTAGAAGATCAAAAAGACTATTTTAAAAATAATGGACACTCTGATTATATTAAAGTTCAAAACTTAACCTTACGTCAAGATTTTGCTGAAGAAAATAACTTAAATTGGAGTTATAATTTACAAAAAGATTATGTTGAAAAAGATCTTGAAGTTGTTACCCCTGGTAAAGTTGAAGTTGATGAAAAAGTTATTGCATCTACAGAAGATTTAATATTAGAAAAAGAAGTTATTGAAGATACTGTAGATGAAGTTGAAATTTCTGAAGCTTACACGGAAGAAGCAGGGACCCTGTTAGATGATAAACAAGAAGAAATAATAGAAGCAGAAGAATTATTAACAGAAACTATTTTAGAGGAAAAATCTTTAGAATTAGAAAAAACAACTGATGATGAGCAAGATTTTGATTGGTTCTGATGAACTAGAACAATTTTATAGTAGTAAATTTTATTTTAGTTATAGTGGTATAAATAAATTATTATTTTCCCCAAGTATGTTTTATAATCACTATATACTTAAACAAAAAGAAGATAGTGTTGACCCTCACCTTGTAAAAGGTAGGGTTATTCATTGCCTCTTGTTAAATCCTGAAGATTTTGATAAAGAGTTTATGATTATGCCTGGTAAATTACCAAGCGGAAACAATAGAATAATAGTTGATAAAATTTTTAAACTGCATTTACAAAGTTTAAATAATACATTAACTTTAAATGATTATAGTGATGCAATAATAGAAGCTTTAGAAAGTATAAATTTGCATCAAAAACTTAAAACAGATGAAGCAAGAATAACAAAAATATTAACTACAGACAACATTAGTTATTTTGAATTCTTAAATTCAAGTCAAGGTAAGACCTTAGTAGATGATGAAACTCTTCGTTATTGCAATGAATGTGTAGAAGCTATTAAAAAAAATGAATCTATTAATTCATTAATGCAACTTGAAGATTCTGATTTAAAAGTATACAATGAAGCTTTAATTAACACTGACCAAGTATTATATGGTAAGTTTGATTTTGGTTTTAAAGGTATCCTTGATAATATAGTAATAGATGAAACTAAAAAAATCTTATTTGTTAATGATTTAAAAACAACAGGTAAGCCCTTAATTGATTTTCCAGAATCTGTAGAGTATTATAGATATTGGATACAAGCGGCAATGTATTATAATTTAGCATATTATAGATACATTTCTGATAAAGATGATGCTAAAGATTGGACAATACAATTTACATTTGTTGTAGTAGATAAATATAATCAAGTTTACCCGTTTCAAGTAACTCCTAAAACAATGGGAGAATGGATGAAAAGATTTTATGAAAAAGTTCTTTTACAAGTTAATTATCATTATAAAGAAAAAGATTATACCTTACCTTATGAATTAGCAGTTGAAAATTTAAAACTTTAAAAATATGGCAATAAAATCTGTTTATAATAAATATTTTCAAAAATCCAAGGTGTTTTTATATCCGCTACTTGGAATTAAAAGAGGTGCTAGTGTAATTCCAAGTGAAACTTATGTTGCTTGGAATGATATTATTAAACCAGAGGATATGAAGCTAGTGTGTTTATACCACCCTAGAAAAGATGATGAATATAAACATTATGAAAATAAAGTTTTACTAAAACACAGTAGATTATATGATATCAAAATTCTTAATGATGAAGATACATTATTTATTTTTGATTTTTCTGATTTAAAAGATGATTGGGATAACTTTATTAAAGGTAAGTATAGTCATTTTAAAAATGAACAAAAAGGTACAATAAAATCCTTTTTTGACATAAACAGTGCAAACTATACTTATATGAGTAGTTATTTACATCCTGATAAACATTTTCATGATTACGCAGAATGTTTAAATATAAAGGTTGAAGTACTAGAAACAGTAGGTGAACTATGTAGCATACCTGATTTAGATAAAGAAACTCTAACAATAAAAGATTTAGAGTTAGAGAATATTAAATAATTAATTAATTTTGTAATAAAAAATTATGAACAATAACAACACAATGATGCTTGTTGAGGCAACTTGGCAAGACACAAAAACTTTTAAATTACTACCTATTAGTAGTGACTGTCCTTATGTAGAATGTATCTTTGATCCTTCTTCTAAAGTTTTTGTAATTATTAGCAAAGTAACTAAAAGTTCTTTACACATGCTTCCTAAGCTTGATGAATATGGTAAAGCAGTTAGTGGTGTAAAAGGTGCAAAACAGCATAGAACATCAATTGATACTTTTCAAGAATATTATATTGAAGATGCAAAATCTATAAAAGAAATTTTAAATATTTTTGCAACTAATGTAAAAACATTTAATTTTAGTAAATATTTAGATAAAGTTTCTGAAAAACCTTCTGTAACTGCAGTAATGTAAATGACTAGGACACATTGGGTAATGGACTATGAAACAATATTAAATTGTTTTGTAGCTGTATTTGAAGATGTAAAAACCGACCACAAAGAGATATTTGTCATTCATAAAGAAAGAAATGACTGTTTAGAATTCATTACATTTTTAGAAAGAAACATTCTTTTTGATGAATGGCATGTATCTTTTAATGGTATAAGTTTTGATGCTCAAGTAACAGAACACATACTAGCAAATAAAGAGCAACTACTTGAACTAACTGGTGAAGAAGTTGCTTTATTTATATATGACAAAGCCCAAAATGTTATTCAAAAACAAAATGAGGGTGAGTGGTCAGAGTTTGCTCCTTGGACACTTCAAATTAGACAGATAGATGTATTTAAACTCAATCATTGGGATAATGCAGCTAAAAGATCTAGTTTAAAGTGGATTCAATTTAGCATGGATTGGAACAACATACAAGATATGCCAATTCATCATTCTACTGAAATTAAAACCAAGAGCACAATAGATGAGATAATAACTTATTGTATTAATGATGTTAGGTCAACAAAGGCTATTATGTTTAAAAGCAAAAAAGAAATTGCTTTAAGACAAAAATTAACAGAAGAATACAATATAGATTTATTTAGTGCATCTGAACCAAGAATTGCAAAAGAACTTTTTGCTTTATTTTTAAGTAAAAAAACTGGAATAAAAAAGTATGATCTCAAAAAAATGAGAACATATAGAAATAAACTAAAGGTTAATGATCTTATCTTACCTTATATTAAGTTTAAAACAGCTACATTTCAAAGGCTGTTAAGTAAGTTTAAAGATCTTGAACTTGATCCTAATGATTTAAAAGGCAGCTTTAAGTACACTGTAAAATACAAAGGTTTAACAACTCATTTTGGATTAGGTGGTGTACATGGTGCAAAAAAGAATTTGTATACATCTAATGATGAGTATGTGATAATGTCAAGTGATGTAACAAGCTTTTATCCTAATTTAGCTATTAGGAATGGCTGGTCTCCAGAACACCTGCCTAAGAAAGAATTTTGTGATCAATATGAATGGTTTTTTAATGAAAGAAAAAAGATTCCTAAATCGGATCCAAGAAATTATGTCTATAAGATTGTATTAAATAGTACATATGGTCTTAGTAATGATCAAAATAGTTTTTTATATGACCCAGAGTTTACTATGCGTATTACTCTTAATGGTCAATTAAGTCTTATGTTGTTACATGAAATGATTTGTGAAAGAATTCCTAGTGCGTTACCTTTAATGCATAATACAGATGGTCTTGAGACAAGAATTCCAAGAAAATATGTAGCTGAATATATGAAAATATGTAAAGAATGGGAAGAAACAACAAAACTAGAACTAGAACATGACACTTACCAAAAAGTTATACTTGCTGATGTAAATAATTATATAGCAGTTACAGAGTATAATGAAATTCATAAAGATGCTGTAAGTGATTTAAAGAAAAATAACCCTACTTATATGTTTAAAGAAAAACAAGGTAAACATTACTTTGCAAGTACTAAATGTAAAGGTAGGTTTGTATTTGAAGATTTACCCTTACATAAGAACAAAAGTTTTTTATGTATTCGTAAAAGCATTTATGATTACTTTATTAATGGTATAAATCCTGAAGAATCAATAAAAAATAATAAAAATATCTTTGATTTTTGTGGAGGAGTAAAAGGTAAAGGAAATTGGGAACTTTGGGAAAATTCTATATTAAATGGAGATGCTATTAAAGAAAAACTTCAAAAAACCGTTAGGTATTATATTAGTAACAAAGGATCTAAAATTCTTAAATTAAATTATATTGATCGAAGAGTAACTCAAGTTGAGGCAGGTCAATGGTTACAAACTGTATTTATTGATTATATAGAAAAGCCATTTAATGAATACAACATAAATTATGATTTTTATATTAAAAAGGCCAAGAAAGAAATAGAAGCACTTGAGCCAATAACAAACCAATTACAATTATTTTAATATGCCAAGAAAAATAAAAGAATACTGTAGACAAGATCTTATTGATGTTGCTTTACCAAATCATGCTGATACATATACTGTAATAAGTCATAAGTCTGTAATGGACTTATCGACTGAAGCATTAAAAGATGCTGGATTTTTAATTAATAATGAGAACTATAGAGCTACTCGTGATGGTAATATAGCTTCTGCTGTGTATACTTTAACTCATGGAACAGATCCTGAGTTATCAATGATGTTTGCTTGGACAAACAGTTATAACAAACAAGTTAGATTTAAATGTGGTGTTGGTGCAATTATGCATAATACAAATAATACTATGGTGTGTGCAGACATGGGTTCATGGGCACGTAAACATACAGGAACTGCAGATAGTGAAACTGAAGAAACAATTGCAAAACAAGTAAAAAAAGCAAAAATGTACTATAACCAATTAGTACAAGATAAAGAGTCAATGAAGTTGATACCTTTAAATAAAAGAAAGCAATCTCAACTATTAGGTATTTTATTTGCAGAACATGATATACTTGGTCCTGAACAAGCAAATATAATTAAACAACAGATGAATAGATCTACGTATAATTATACAGGAGCTGTACCAGGAGAGTCAAATAATAATACTTTATGGGCATTTTATAATTTTGTTACTTTAGCTTTACAAAAAGCACATCCTAAAACTTGGATGGAGGATCAAAGAATTCTTCACTGGTTTATATCGGACAGCTTTAAATTTGATAAAGTTGCAGATGAAGATACTGTAGCTTCAACAGAAGAAATAGAAAGTGAAATTGTTGATCTTAATCAAGTAGATCTAGAAGATATGATTGCTGAAGTTGAGGCTGATGCAGAAATGCAAGAGATAAAGACTGAAGAAATCATAGAGGAGAAAGAAGAAGATGATAAAACAAATCTTAAGTTAGTTAATGCTGAAGTATGTGATGAATCTAAAGACATAAAAATACATGTTGAAACAGATGAAGAATATCAAAAGCGTGTAGCAGAGATTGAAGGTGAAATTACTGATGAAGAGGCTGAAGAATTAATTGCAGGTCAAAATGCAATTGATAAACAACAAGTTTCTGAAGCCAATGTAGAGTTTATAAAACAATCTATAGAAGAAAAAGCTAATTTTGATTTAGATTTTACAACAATCGTTGAAAATGATAAAGATGTAAATTCAGATGATGTAGATTTTGATTTTGCTTAATAAATAGTGTGCATAAAAAGAGGGGGAGTAGCTTAGGCTATTCCCCTTTTTTTTTAATTATAAAACAAATCAAATTGTATAGTACCTATAAGTATAAAAAAGCTATATGTTGAATAATTATCTTTTTCTGTAGCAGCAATATACTCCCAACCTATTGCAAATCTATCATGAGGCCAATGAAAGCTAAACTGCAAAGTCCAATCTATTATTTTATTATTAAACATATACTCTTATAAAGTTAAACTTTCATAAATTTTAACAGCTTCTCTTGGTTTAATATTATAACCAGGAAAACCAATTAATCTTACAAAATAGGCCCATGCCTTATTATCACCCTTTTCCCATACACCTTGTTTTCTTTTATATCCTTCTGTAATATTCCAAGGCATAATTTGATTACCAAATTTAAGTGTTCTAGATACTGTAGATAATGCAGCAGAAGGAGATTTTGCAGTTCTGTAAGCATCTCCAAAATATATATACTGAGCTGTTTCAGATCTCATTCTTACAGCTTCATACAATAAAAAGTTAAAAGCATAATTATCTTTTAAATCTTCATCATCATCAGCCATTGAAGATAATATAAAAATTAAACCTGCTAATGATACTATTAAAGAAAGTTCAGTTGTAGCTCTTTTTATATTTGCTTTTTCTCTTGGTGAATAAGTAGACCATTCTTTACCAATTTTAGATTTATAAGTAAATAAATCTTTCATAAAACGATTAAAAAAAGTACTATAAAAACCTTCTGTAGCACTTCCTAGTTCTTCATCATATCTATATCTTGCAAATCTTCTCATATAACCTGGCAACATGTGTTTTCTATACATCATTGCAAGTCTACCTACAGAGTATCTTTGAATAGTTCCTTTATCAAAGCTATTATATACACCATGCATTTTTTTATTTAAAGCATGAGTTCTATCTTGAAAACTTCTTCTATCCTTTTCTGTAAAATCTCTATATTCTTTACTACCATCTTTATTTTCTGTAATAAATTCAACCTTATCAAAAGCTTCTGTTACACCATACTTTTCATGAGCTTCGTATAAAGTTATTTCTTCTTTAGATTGTTTGTCTCTAACAGTAGTAGCATCCATTAATGCTATCATTCCTGAAACTTGAAGAGCATACTCTCCAAAGTATTGATTAAAAAATAAAGTATCTGTTCTAAAAAGTTTATTAGCAATACCAGCTGTAACTAATCTACCATAGCTATCTGTAAAATCTCCTTGTATAGGATCATAAAGTTCTACTAACTTACCCATAAAACTAGTTGGAGTAGGTTTACCAAAATCTCCTAAAACTCCAGGAATATTTTTTGCATAAATCATTTTTCCAAATCTTAAATTTTTTGCATTAAAAAATTCAGCTGACTTAGCTTCAATAACTAATTGTATATTACCTTGTAAATTATTTGCAACACCTTTTAATAAATCAGCTGCAATACTTGTTAAAGCAGAAAAACCTGTAACTGTGTTAGTTAATTTTGTAGCAGAAATATTTCCTATTAATTCTTGCTTTTGCATTTCTCCATACACAACCATATCAAGAAAAGCATCAAGATGTTTTTTAGAAAAACTATCACCGTTTTGTTTTAAATATTCAGTTAATCCAAATTTATTAGCAAAAGCATCAATTTTTCTTTTTCCATATTGATTAAACTCAGGGACTTTTCTATTTTTTATTATAGATTTAACTAATGACATTTCACCAGAAACTTCATTTAAAGCTTCATATTTATTTGCCATTTGATTAAATAACAAAACTGTTTTTGCTAAGTCAAAACTTTGATCTGCTATATCTATAGGATTTACATAAAAAACAGGTAAGAATTTTTGACCTTCTGTATCTATACCAAGTTGACCAAAATCTGTATCATAAGACTGAACATTAAATGCTTCCTTTACATTAGTTTTAACTAAATTTACTACTCCTTTATCTAAAAGCCTTTCTAAATCAGATTTAGCAATAGAGGGAACTCTAGCACCTGGTCGTTGTGAAGTAGGAATATTATCTTGAGCAGCATAGTATGTATCAGTAAGTTTTTTATGATACTCTCCCATTGGATTTATAGGCTCATCCTTAGAGTTATACATTGCTTTCCATTTAGCACTTAAAAATGTATCAATAGGTTCAGATTGTGCCCATCTTCTTTCTTTACTATTTAACCATTCATTGTATTCTTCTTGAGTAATGATATTAGCATCTACTTGCCTTTTCATTTTAGCATCTAACTCATCTTTTTCTTTTTCACTTTTTTGTTTAGATATACCTTCAAAAAAGTTATTTTTTTTTGTAACCCATGCTGAATAAGTTCTTCCTTCATCAGCTGTTAGTTTAGAACCTTTTTTTTCTTTAGTTAAAGGTTCTGGATTATTTTTAAACCACTCTTTAGAAACCTCACTTCGTTTTTTCATGTCAAATTTAGTGACAAAATGAACTTCTTCTCTGTATATATAATCTCCGTTACTGTCTTTATTATTTGTTCTTTCTTGTACTATTTCATAAATACCTTCATTAAATTTTTGAGGATTATCTTGTGAAGTACTATTAACTTTATTATACTTTATAAAAGCATCCGCTATTTCTTGTTTTGCTACTATATCTTTAAGCCTAGCTTTTTCTATTTGATCTTTAATCTTTTTAGCAAATAAAGCTAGCACTGTATCAGGTGAAGTAATCATAGGGCCAATCATAAAATCGAGAACTCCATCTTCACGGCTAGCTTGTCTTAGTGTACTTATTAAACCTTCTCTTGTTATTGCAACACTTGATATTCGTTCTAATATAGTATTTTGTCTTTGTATTCTTTTATTTTTAGTTTTTTCAGATATCTCACCTTTTTCAAATAACTCTTCAGTTCTTTTTATTCTAGATTGTGCTAATTCAAGATCTTGAGTAGTATCTGCTACATATGAAGATCTAGCTGTAAGTAACCAATCAGCTATTAAAGGAATTCCTTCTACATTAATTCTTCGTTTAAGACTTGCTCTATTAGCTAATATAATTTTTAGCTTTTCTTTTATTGATATATCTTCTTCAGTTTCTGAATCTAAATTTTTATCTGTTTCAACATTAGGAGTAGTTGGTAAATCTTCAAATAAATCTACTATATCTTGATTATCTATTATTTCTCCTAATAAATCTGCAGAACCATTAACCTGATCATTAATTACAGTTAATTTTTCAATTAAATTTGAAGTGTTTGTAGTACTTTTAGAATCTGCAATCAGTTGCTCCATATTTTTAGTTAGAGATACTGATTTAAGATAAGCTTCGTTAATATATTCATTAATAGAAGCAACTTCATCTAGTGCTTCCATATTATTAATAAGGTCTCTTATTTTATTTTCTTGAACTGTATTATCTTTAGTTTTTACTAATTTTAATAATCTAATTCTTCTTTCTAAATGGACTTTAGTTCTATCAACAAGTTTTCCTAAATCAGTTTTTTCAGATGTTTCAGAATCTTCTTCAGTATTAAATTCTTTTTTATCTTCATCAGTAACTTCATCAGATGTATCTTCTTGATTAATACTATTAATATTACTATAACCTTTTTTAACCCACAATTCCATTGCAAGTTTATCGTTATTTTGAGCTTCGGAAAGAACTTGTTTCCACTCTTTAGTATTTTTATTAGGACAAGTTGCCATTTAACATATAATTTTTAAAAAATCTGCAAGTTGTTCATCAAATTCAAATTGAGTTTCTGCAGTTTCTAAGTTATTAATAATTTGATCTAAGTTGTATCCTTGTAAACCTAAAGTTGTTTGCCAATAGTCATTATCATAATTAGCTCTAATGTCCATTATTTCAGCATTTGCGTTTTCTTTATTAACAGGAGTTGTAGGTATAGGTTGTTCTGCACCTGAACGTAAATTAATGTTTCTTAAAAAAGGTTCTCCTGTTTCAGTATCTATCAATGTATATAGATTATTTCCTACTCTTTGCCAAAAATGATCTCCTTCTAAAAAGCTATTGGGTTGAACACCTAAATTTTCATTAACTAAATTAGTATAAGTAGCTATACTTTGTTCTATATCTGGTACATACTCAGCTTCAGTAGCAGGAGTTATTTTAACTTCAGTTACAGTTGGTCCACGTTTAGACTGTAATTCAAAAATATTAGGATATTCTTCACTTAATTTCTCAACTATTTTTAAATTAGGTTCATAAATTTCTCTAAGTGTTAACTGTCTTTCAATAGGCCCTCTATTATTAGTTCCTTGTACAACATAAAAATTTCCATTATAAAGTGTCACCACTCCTTGTAATAAAACTTTTATTGCATCAATGTTTAATACAGGATTAAGTTTTAAAGCATCTAAAATCTCTTTTTGTTTTTGAGACTTTCTAATATCTCCAAAATATGTTTTAACTTCTTTTAAATTAGGAATATAAAACTCTTCGGCATTATCAAGTTTTTTATTTAAAATATTACCTCTAACAAAAGAAGCAGCTAAAAAATCTCCATATCTTTCCGCAAGATCTTTATAATTTTTATTAGATTTATTTATACAGCTCATCTTAAATACATTTTAATTCTTCAATATACTCATTAATATTATTATAACCATGAGACATATTAGTATAAAAATTTTGAGCTTCATCCATTGAAGGCATCTTAGGATTATCTAATTGTTCTTTAGTTAAGTTATTATAAAAACTTTCTAATGCAAGATCTATTTCAAATAAAGACGGAGTAGTAACCTCAGATACAACTTCAACCTCATTAGTTTGTTTTACAATAATGTTATCTGTAATACTTTGATTTAAAGGTAAACCTCTTTTTTCTAGTTCAGTCTGTAATTTAAGAACTCTTGCTGTACCAAATCCTGGATCAGCATTATCAAATTCTTCATTTTCTAATGCATCCTTATATCTGCTATATAAGATATCATCAGATACTGAATCTAAAGATGATTCTACAGGTGTAGATTCTGCCCCTTTTAAAAATTCAGAAGGAGATACTAAAAGATTTTTATAATCATTCGTATCTAATATTGATTGAGTAACTGTATCAAAAACATTATTTACTTGAGTTGAAGCAGCTTGAAACTCTTTCATAGACATTTTAGAACGATCTTTTCCAAATAAAGCATTTTGGAAATTTATAGTTGGTTCAGCTAGTATATCTACAAAATCATTTGGGTCTAAAGCTTTAATAAAATTTAATCCTGACTTTCCTGTACCTTGTTGATACATGGCCATTAATGAAAAGTTTTTAAATAAATCACTAATGTTTCTATTTTTATTTTCTTTATCAATAGTTTTATTTACAGTTACATCACCTAATTGTTTTAACTGCTTATAGTAATCTAAAGCTGTATCATTATCAATTAACTTTTTATTATCTAAATCTAAAAGATTAAATCCTTTTGATGCTAAGAAATATGATGGAGTTAAATGTTGTAACACAGGATAATTTTCTACAATGCCAACATTTTTAGGATCATTTATAAATTCTAATATATCTTTAGTATAAGAATATTTAATAGGGCCAAAACCTGCATCACCCATTATGTAACCTCTATTAAATGAAGTAGCTAAAGCCCGTTTAGAAATCTTTTGTTCAAACTCAGTGTCATCTTTAAACTCTTTATAAGTTTCTCTAAAATATTCTCTTTCTATAACATACCTTAAATAAGAATCTTCTGTAGGAAATGGACTATTTTCAAATGTATCTAGAGTTGATCCTAAATCTTGGAATATATTATTTTTATAGTCAGCTTTAATTTGTTTAAGATCAATATCCACACTTGCTTCTTCAAACTTAACTACACTATTAGCAAGTTCTTTAACATTGACTTGTCTTCCTCTTATTGTTTCTGGTAAACTTACAGGTAATCCTTTTGAATCAGTATAGTTAGACATTACATTTTGATATATGTAATCTATAACCCCATTGTTAAAAGCTTTAGTAAATGCATCTCTACCTTCAATTCCTTTTCCAAATCTTGTTCGAGCTTTAATTGAATTTTGTTTAAATAAGCTAGCTTCTGTTTTTTGTAATTCTGGATTTAATCTTAAAGTAAATGCAGGTTCTACAATATCCTTAAAGATATTAGTTTTATACATAGAAGATATTACAGAATTATCTACATAATTTTCAATAGTTTTTAAATCAATTTTACTATCAAGCTTTATTCCATCTATAAATGCTTTTCTATCTATAACACTTGAATAAGTATCAAGAATACCTGTATCAGGGTTAAAGTTAATTTCAAAATTTTCCATTCCACTAGATTGCCTTTCTATATTAAGGAATTCAAACATAAGGGCAAGAGCTTTAACTTCAGAACTATCTTTCTTTAAACTTTCAGCAGTTGGAAATTTACCTTTACCATAAGCTTTATTCCAAAAATATTCTCCTAAATGGTAGGATTTATAATATAAATAAGGGTTTCTAGAATTTTCAGATAATCTTGAAAATATATTTTCACCGTTTAAATTTATTCGTTCAATTTTTGTTTTTGTAAGTTTTTGCTTTTTACTAAATTCTTCAAATTCTTTTAAATTTTTAAATTTAAATAAATTATTTACATCACTTATAGAAACTTCAATAGATTCTACATTTGGATTCTTTAAAGCTATAAATGCATCTTCTATACTTTTATTATTATAATATTTAATAGCTTCTGGATACTCATTAACTCTATTTGATATTAAATCATCAACAACTTCAGCTTTACTTAAAGTTGACTCTCCGAATTCAAGATTTAATTCTGCTACTGTACCTTTTGATGAAGCTAAATTTTTAAAATAATCTTGAATAATAGGTTGTTTTATAAATGCAACAACTTGTGGAAGAGATACACCACTTTCAATTAACCTGTTCATAACAGATAATGATTCTTTAGTTATACCAGCTTGTACTGGGAATGGATCATTAGCTCTATCTAAAACACCTTGTAAACCATGAGAAAATATTTCAGAAATACTTACACCATCAACATTATTTACAGTAGATATAGAAATATTTCCTTCTGAAGTTTTATTATAAGGAAATCTTATTTTCATTTTTCTAGGTAAAACATCTTTTTCAAAAAATACTTTAGGCATTTTAGCACCAACAGATTTATTTAAAATATGTTGTTTATTCTTTTTAGCTAATATACCTAACGGTATACTACCTCCCATTAACAACTCATGTTGTTTAATGTCATATTCAGCTTCAAAGAATTTACTAGGATTTTCTGAAATACTACTATGTACTTTATCGTATGTTTTAGAATCTACTGTTGCTTGATCTTTCATTAAATAAGTACTGCTAGGTTTAGTTAAGCCTGCGTAGTTTTCAGGTAATCTTAATATGTCAACACTAGTTCTAATTAATTCATTTTGAGCAAAAGCTTTTTGTTGAGCTACAATTTTTGCAATACTTTTCTTTTCTTTTCTAAGTCTGCTAACTTCAGATTTAAAATTAGGAATCTCTTCTACTAAAGAACCGTTTGCATTTATAGAAGGAAATGCAAAGAATAGTTTATCTACATCAAAATCAGATCCTGCTTTAGCTACAATTTCAGTTGGAACAACTGCTGTACTACCTGCTGAAGCACCAATAAAATGCCAAACTTCAAAAGCTTCAATTAAATTAGTATCATCTGTAGGTATTCTAGGCCCTGTTATAGTAACTTTATCACTATTTTCTTTTAACCAATCAGTATCTTTTATAGCTTTATTTAATCTATCTAAAGTTTCAATAGGTTCATTATTGTAATCTAAATTTAATAAATTAACAAAGTCTCCATTAAATGGAATAGCAACTTTAGCTAGATCTGTTTTTAAACGTTTTCCAGTTTTAGGATCTATTGCACCTCTTCTATAAAAAGGTAAGTTATTAGTACCTAATTTTTCTTTAATTAACTGATCATTTTTCTTTAAAGCTAATTCTTTTTCAAATTCAGTACTCCACACCCCATTGTAAAAAGTAGAAGGAACTTGAACATCAGATTCACCTTTTACTTTTTGAGAAGATAAAGCTTTAGAAATTCTATTTATTAAAATTTGTTCAATTATTTGAGCTTCTGGATGTATAGAAAAATCCATTTTTAATTCACCTGAAGGTCTTACATCTATAATATTTTGAAGTTGAATAGGTGAACCTTTTGAATCTAGTTCTGTTCTAACAAGTCGGGCCAATCTTTCTAATCCATTTTTACCATAAGAAACATATTTACCGTTTACTTTTTCAAAACCTATTTCATCAAGAAGTTGTGTTTCTAATACATCAGTGTGATTGTTTACAGCATCAACATACTCTTTAGCAACTTTTGGATCTATATCTTCTTTAAGTATACCCATATCATAAAGCTGACTTATTGTTACAACTCTAGCTTGTGTAGGTAACGTAATTTGATTTTTTAATTTATCAGCTACTTCAGTAACATCTTTTAAATAACTTAAATGAATCTTATTATTAGCAATAGGAGCTTTTGTATTATCTATTTCTACGTATTTATCTTTAAAATAAGAATCATTTTCTTTTCTAAAGATATTATCAGCAGAACCATCAGTAGTTAAATAAGCTGCTTTTGAACCAGAACTAAACGTAACCATTTGTCTATCTAACTGTAACATCTTTAAATGTAAGTTATACAACTCTGTGCCAGGTTTAGCTATAGAAGGAATAATAGGAGCAACTGCAAATTTATACATTGCTGTAGTAGCTATTCCATTATTCATTAAAGGTCCGTAATAATGTAGTTTATAAACAGGAAAGAACCTACTTACTTTATTTGGATCAATTGGATTTCCTGCAACAATATCATTATATAAATTTTCTTGTTCAGTACTCCATTTATTACCAAGTTTTTTAAGTACTCTATATGCATCAAAAGTTAAATATGCTGCACCATCAGCTTCTTCCATTTTTTCATATGGTGCTGAATCTAACTTAACTCTTGTTAATATTTCTTCTTTTGTATATAATCCTGTATTTTCATATGATTCAGTCCAAGCTGCTTGCATTTCTTTTAAATAAACAGAAGATCTTTTTGGATCTGCAATAACACCTGTATTAAGTGTTCCATCAAATTTAAAATTATCTATTTCTTGTTGTTCAGCATAAGTTTTATCTTGAAATACATTATTTATAAAATCTTGTGAACCTATATCATATAAAAATCCATTACCGTCAGATGTAGATCCAGGTGCTCTTTTTGTAAAATCTTTAAATTGAGCTACATCACCATTAACAAGATTAGACATTTCTAATTTATTAATAAAGTCATTGTAAGTATATGCTTTAGCTAAAGTTTTTGAATCATACTTCTTAAATTCAGAGTTTAAATTCATTGAAGAACCTAAAGCATTTTCTATAAATTCACTTTTTGCGTTAAAATAGTCAGAAACATTTTTTTGTATTTTACCATATAGTTCTGTATCATTTAATATAATATCAGAAATATTTGTAATACTAAAATCCTTTGCTCTTTTATAAAGTTCTTCTTTTACACTAGAATCTATTAAAGAATCCATTGCCATAAATTGTAACCCAACTTCTTTACCATTTACAATTCTATTATAACCTTTAGTTTCTTTTAATACAGAAGGATTTTTTTCAAAGTATTGTATTCTATCAAATTCAGAGGCAATATAATCAACTATGAAAGCATTTAATGCAACACGGTCTCCTTTATTATCTTCAAACATATCAATGTCAATCCATAAATTTTTATCAGTTCCTGTTCTTACATTATTAAATTCTTTTCCTTTTTGCATTTTAATTCCAAATGCACTTTTTTTATCAGCATGTCTTATAAACTCTCCAACCCCTTCTGATAATAACATATTAAAAGATTGAAATAGTTTATCAGATGATATTAAATCACCTGTATTTATACCTACACTACTTTCATCACTTCTTACTTCTGTTCCAGCAAGTAAAACATATTGTAATTCTTTTGTTGTATCTCTTTTACTACCATTAGGAAAAAGTGTATTTAGTATTTTACTTCTTCCTGCTAAAGGATTAAAAGGCATACCTTTTATAGTATTACCTAAATGAGGATTTAAAAAAGATAAGGGCCCATTTGGTACATAAGCATCTTCTAAATTAGAAAGACTATTAATACCATTTAATAATGAAGCTGTAGAACTATGATTAGCAACTGATTGTGCTGTATTACCATCTGGTAGTTTAATACTATCTCCAGGAGTATCAAAGCCAAAAGAAGATTGAATATTTCCTAAATTTGTTACAATTGAATTTGCTCTTAATGTACTAGTGTTTTTAAAACTAGGTAATAGATCTATATTGGCTTCAATTAATTTATCATTTCTAAGTGAACCTACAGGATTTCTAGAAAAAGTTGTAATAAATTTTCTTTCTATTGTTGTTTGCTCAGTGCTAGGTTTAATTAATATTGAGTTTATATTCTTAATTAAAGTAACTAAGTTGTTTATATCTGAAGAAGAATCTTTTGTATTTAAAGCTTCTAGTAATTTTTTAGTATTATCTAATTTAAATCCTAAAACATTTAAAAACTGTAA
>TARA_R110002110_G_scaffold12683_11_pt1 | contig 21551 bp, 27 predicted proteins | sample TARA_R110002110 | Tara Oceans TARA_R110002110 (sample SAMEA4397330) | marine metagenome | biome: Polar Biome; feature: [SRF] surface water layer (ENVO:00010504); material: water (ENVO:00002006), including particulate matter (ENVO:01000060) such as... | depth 5 m
CATGGTTGAGCCTTATATGACGCCTGGTGGAAAAGCCATGATTTATGCGTACTCTCTCCGTATTTGGCTTACAGGAAGAAAATCAAAGGCCAGCTATGTTCTCGACGAAAGAGGGTTTAGGGTGGGGTCAGAGGTCAAGGCTACTCTTAAAAAGAGTCGCTTTGGCACCCAAGGAAGACAAGCAAGTTTTAAAATCCTATGGGGAGAGGAAATTGGTGTTCAGGATGAAGAGAGTTGGTTCGAGGCAGTCAAAGGTTCAGAACATCTTAAGCAAAGCGGAGCGTGGTATACGCTTCTCTATAAAGATGGTACAGAAGAAAAATTTCAGCCATCAAAATGGAAAAATATGTTGACAAATGAGAAGTTTCGTGATAGAGTATTAGATATAATGGATGAAGAGGTCATCCTTAAATTTGATAAACGACAAGGCGAAGCAGCAGATTTTTATGACATTGAAAGCGAAAATATCGAAGAAAACTCGCGGCTATCTGTCGTTGGCGAAGAGGATGGCACAACAGAGTGATGAAGGCCGTGCCTGTCATGGAGCAGTCCTTGTTAGAGGCGGGAATATCATCAACGCCGCTCACAACAAATGGGCTTATTCTTCCTTCGGGAAGAGATTTCGTGAGAGAAACAAAGGTATATCAACGCTACACGCTGAATTGGCAGCTGTGCTTAATTTAGATAGATCTATAACACACGGGACAGACATCTACGTTGTCAGAGTTGATAAAAAAGGTAACTTTAAAATGAGCAAGCCGTGCTCTATGTGCGAAACTGCTCTTAAGCATGTGGGAATAAAAAGAGTGTATTATACTACAGATGATGGCAACCTTGAATACTATAAATTGTGAGTCCAATATGGAAGAGAGATTTTTAAAGGAATTGTCAGAATATTTTCCAAAAATGAAATTTTCTCTCATTAACACGAATCTTCCAGGCCCAGTGTTTGAGTATGAAGAAAAACAAACTTTGAAAGCAGGAAGGAAAAAAATTAAATTAAATTGGAGCCCTCCGATATCGCAAATTAAAGATGAAAATTTATATCACAGGTTACTAGGAGATTGCATAGGCGAAGTTGAGAAGCTTTACCCAAAAAGGAAATGGTTTTGAAAAGAGTACTAATAATTGACGCCCTCAACATTTATCTGAGAGCTTATATATCCAACCCATCAATCGCACTCCATGGAGAGCCCATTGGTGGGGCTTTTGGGTTTCTTAAATCCCTGCAGAAATATTGCAGAGAGATGAAGCCGGATCATATTGTGGTCTGTTGGGATGGTCCTGACGGAAGTAGAAAAAGAAAGACAATGCACAAAGGCTATAAAGCTGGCAGAAAGCCCATTCGCCTTAATAGGAATGTGCGAATCATGTCTGAAGAAGAAGAACATAATAATAAGGTGTGGCAACAACAAAGACTGATAACTTATCTTAATTGCCTTCCAGTTTCTCAGATCATGATTGAAAAAATCGAAGCAGATGACATTATTAGTTATGTTGCACAAATGCCTCATTTCAAAGACGCCCAGAAAGTTATCATATCTAGTGATAAGGATTTCTATCAACTTTGCAACGATAAAACTGTAGTTTATAGACCGGTCCAAGTTGAGTTTATAAACGTCAAAAGACTAATTGAGACGTTTGGTATACACCCTAACAACTTCGCCCTTGCAAGGGCCATTTGCGGCGATAAGAGCGATAATCTAGACGGTGTAGGGGGAGCAGGCTTAAAGACCGTTGCTAAGCGGTTTCCGTTCCTCTCAGAGGCCAATCCACACGAGATCCAGACGCTCTTCGAAGCTTGCGAGTCGGTGGAGAAGCCATTAAAAGTTCATCACAATATTTTGAATGGCGAGAAGAAAATACAGAGAAACTATAAAATGATGCAGTTGTACACTCCTCTTGTGTCAGTGCAGGCAAGCCAAAAGATTAAATATGCCATTCATGAAATGACACCAGAGTTGAATAAAACTCAATGTATTGGACTTATGATTGAAGACGGCATCGGCGCCTATGATTGGTCAGAAATGTTTGCAACAATGAAGAGAATTTGCCTGACAGAAAAAAAATAAAATTTTCACTTAACAAAGTTTAACGATTGCTGTATATTTGTTATTAAGTCTTCATGAGATATAGCATTTCGTGAAGGTAATTTCAAAACAACGATGAGATCAAAAGTATTTCGTCAAAGGAGAAAATAATGGAATTATTTAGTTATGATAAAGCTGAACCTGTAGAAAAAATGGGGATAAGCTTTAAATACATAAACACAATCCGCTCTTCCGGTTACGACTTTAAGAAAGCCACGGAAGACCTTACTGACAATTCAATTGATGCTGGAGCAGATAAGGTGGTGATTATCTTCCTAGGGAAGAGGACAGAAATTGACACCATTATTCTTATGGATAATGGTTCAGGAATGGATGAAAGTATCCTAAAGGATTCTTTTAAGTTGGGCGCTGATAGTGGTCACACTAAACAAGATTTAGGAAAGTTTGGCGTCGGTGGCACAAATGCTTCTTTGGCCTTAGCCTCAAGAAAAACCACTTACACGCGGGATTATTCGAAAGGGGAATTTATTGGACGTGGGTATGACTTGGAGCTTTGTAAACAACACGATGGCTGGGTAACTAGACCATCTGTTTCAGTACTACCAGAATACGTTGAGCTTTTTGAAGAACATTTTGGTAAAAATAGCACTGGCACCATTGTTGTTCTTGAAGGTTTAGATCGTATGAGAACAAAAAGAGCTGATAATTTACGTAATTCGATTCTTAAGAGCTTCGGTCAAACCTACTGCGAATTTATTAATGCTAGAAAGTTGGAAGTTGTTATTGATGGGAGAACTGTCGAACCTAAAGATCCTTTATGTTGGAATCATTCAGATGTAAAACAACTTCTTGATGAGCAGCTATCATATAACGGTTTTGATTTTAGACTTCAAGCTGTAGATCTAACAGACGTTCCTTCCAGTGATGTTCCAGGTCCTTTGATTGGTGGCCAGGGTGGATATTTTTTCCGTTGTCATAGATTGATTAAAGGCAGCGTGATGAATGGTGATGGCATTAATGGTCACTTCGCCCGCATTGCTGATAGACGAAATTTTAGATTTAAAGTAAGCATGGATGCATCTTTGGATGATGCAATGGGGATCGATTACATGAAGTCTAAAATAGATCTTGTCTCTGAAATTAATGATAAAATTAATGATAAAATTAATCCTTTAAGCACTCAATTAATGGTTAAGACCGCAAGTTCCAAAACTATATCCACTGCGAATGGAAGAGCGGCAACATTAGGCAAAGCGAACAGGGTTGTTAACAGTCCCTTAATCAAGCCTTCCAATAAGAAAGGTAAAAATGCCGTAGGTTCAACAAAGGCCGGCAATAGTAACGTTACTAATATCAATACTGGAAAATCTCAAAGTGTTTCCAAAATTGATTTTGTGTTTAAAGAAGTCCAAAAAGGTGAATTCTCTTTGGCTTCTGAATTCGTTGATAATGCGTTTGAGATCAACGTTGATCACCCGTTTACAAAAAAGTACTACGTTGATTGTGATGAGGAAGTAAGAAATTGTTTCATCGCTCATGAGGCTTCTTCCCACCTTGCACGCCTCGAAGTTGGCGAATATGAGGACTGCGATAATACCGAAGTTTTCAGACATTATTTTCGAAAGAAAAATGATAAAATGGCTGCTTGGGCGGACATTGAGTGACACCACAGGGGGGGCTTCGGCCCCCCTTTTTTTCTTGACAATGGAAAGAAATTGGTGTATAGTTATACCATGATTAAATACAACAAAACATACAAATACACAATTCAAAATGTTTCTTTTGGGAATCTTTCCCGAGCAGCGCTTATTAGGATTTTCAAAGATGGAAGATACGTATCTCCACTTATTGAAGAACATTTAACAATTTGGTTTCCCGGATTGACAAGAATTGAGGGTAACAAAGATCATGATCACGTTGATAAAAAAGGCATTATTTATGATGCAAAAAACTTTACTAAAAATGGTATGATGTTTATGCCGTCAAACCAGATCGGAGCAAGTCGTAAATACGACCCAAAAATTACAGAACAGAAAGCGAACAAATTGATTTATATCTGTTGCGACGTAGTAGACTTCCCAGATGTGAAAGTAAGGTTTATTCCAGGTAAACAGCTCATTAAATCTTACCCTAAAGCTAAGGTGCCTTATGGAGAAAGGGATAGCTTTTTTGGCGAATGAGAAAACAAAAAGTTCTTTCCCAAAGAGAAAAGATCCGTTAGATAAACTTTACACAAAAAGAGAGACCGTCGAGTATGTTCTTTCTTTCTTGGAATTGCAACACTACAGAGAAATAATAGAGCCTTCTGCTGGTAATGGTGCGTTTTCCAACGCAATAAGAGAAAAAGGGTTCACTTGCTTCGCATACGATATAAAGCCGGAAGCCAACGATATCCTAGAACAAGACTATCTCGAATATCAGTATAAAGGTTCTGTGGAGAGAGATTATGTGCTGGTTGTTGGAAACCCTCCTTTCGGCAGACTGGGATCGTTGGCGCTTAAATTTATAAAGAAAAGCTTTGAATTTGCAGACACGATAGCTTTCATACTGCCTAAGTCTTTTAAGAAGGATAGTTTTCAGGATAAAATACCACTTGAACTTCACTTGGTCACGGAAAAAGAAATTCCTGAGAATTCATTTTCTCTGGCCGGTCAAGATTATGATGTTCCGTGTGTTTTTCAGGTGTGGACGAAGCTAAACGTTAAAAGAGAGAAAAGTAAGAAAATTGATCCTGAAGAGTTTGAGTATATTAAAAAACCTGATCTAGCTTTCCGAAGAGTGGGGGTAAATGCAGGTAAAGTATTCACAGATGTACATGATAAGTCAAGCGAATCTCATTACTTTATAAGATTTAATGACAAGGTAGATGTTGATGACATCGTTGAGAAACTAAATTCAATTGAGTGGCCTCACAACAACACTGTTGGTCCGAGATCAATATCTAAAAATGAATTAAACAAGAAATTAAATTTATTGTTGACAAAGCAGAAGAAATGATGTATAGTGGGATAATGATTAGTGATAAAGACAGAAAGATGGAAGAAATCGTGATCGGAATACTTGAAGACTTTAACAGTTATTCGACAAATATTTCCTCAGAAATTTCCAGAAGGATGATTGCGAAAGCAGTCGTTAAGAAGATTAAGAAGATATACAACTATGATGTAAAGTATTTTTATAGTTAAAATTTACGCCCGTAGTTCAGTAGGTTAGAGCGCCACTCTTATAAGGTGGAAGTCACTGGTTCAAGTCCAGTCGGGCGTACTAAAAGAGGGAGAGTATGTCGAAAAAAACAAAGCAAACAAAACATTTTATGTGGAGATTGCGTCAAAGGTATGGCATCAAAATTAATAGAAAAGAAATACAAGACTACGTTGGACTAATTCAGGCAAATCGAGGAATACAGGTTGTGCATCTAGAAACACAATCATGCAGAGTTAGTGTGAAGATAATGGCAATAAAAGGGAAAGTGCTGCCAGTAGTGTATGATAAAAAGCGCAAAACTTTGGTGACCGCCCTACCACAAGCATGGCTTAAAAGATTTATGAAAAAAGAGCAATTATGACAAGAGAAGAGGGAGCAGATTTTTCAAAATATGGCAAGGATTTCCAAGAGAAATTATGCCAACTGATTCTGCAAGACAGAATGTTTTGTGATCAGATCGAAGAAGTTCTAGACATACAGTTCTTAGAGCTAAAATACCTTCGAGTGTTTGTTCAGAAAGTTTTTGAATACAGAGAGAAATACAAGGTTCACCCAACTACGCGAACGATGCTTACGCTGATGCGCTCTGAACTGGATGATGAGAATGACGCGATACAAAAACAGGTAAGAGATTATTTTTCTAGAATTTACAAGTCTGACATGGAGGTCGAAGGCGAAGAGTATATCAAAGACACTGCTCTTGATTTCTGTAAGAAACAAGTTCTAAAAGAGGCCATGCTCAAGAGTGTTGGACTTCTTAAAAACTCTTCTTTTGATGAGATATCCAGCACAATCAACGAGGCTCTCAAATTAGGCTGTGATAACAATTTTGGCTATGATTATTTAAAAGACTTTGAACAGAGATTTGAAATTAAAGCGAGAAATCCTGTATCGACAGGCTGGAATCATATTGATGAATTATCGAAAGGGGGATTAGGAAAAGGAGAACTTGGAGTTGTTATCGCTCCTACCGGAGCTGGTAAATCTATGGTTCTGGTTCATCTGGGCGCGCAGGCTATAAAAAGTGGTAAAAATGTGGTACATTATACTTTAGAACTAGCTGATGTTGTGGTAGCATCAAGGTATGACAGCTGTATAACTGGGATCCCTCTTAAGGATTTGTTTGTTTTCAAAGAACAAATTTATGAAGACGTTCAGGATCTTAACGGCGGCCTCATTGTCAAGGAATATCCTACAAAATCTGCATCCACAAGGACTTTAGAAAACCATCTAGAGAAATTGAGACAAAGAGATTTTAAAGTAGACATGATTCTTGTCGATTATGGTGATCTTTTAAAGCCAAATGTTATTCGTAAAGAGAAAAGAATGGAATTAGAATCTATTTATGAAGAGCTAAGAGCGATAGCTCAAAAAAACGATTGTCCGGTTTGGACAGCCTCACAAACTAATAGGTCTGGATTGAATGCTGAAGTAATAACAATGGAATCAATTTCCGAAGCATTTAACAAGTGTTTTGTTGCGGACTTTATTTTTTCAGTCTCTAGAACGATTGACGACAAGAATGCAAACACGGGAAGAATGTTCATTGCAAAGAACAGATTCGGCCCTGACGGACTAGTTTACCCTTTACTAATGGATACATCTAATGTTAGAATAGAGGTATTGGAACCAACGGGAGAATCAGTTAACGATATTATAACTAAAACCGCTAAAGAACAAGCAGAACTGTTAAAAGAGAAATATAAGGAGTTTAAAATTGACAGAAGTAAATAAGATATACAATCATGAAGACGTCGAGAATGGTACGTTAGATTATTTTAACCAAGATCGATTAGCAACCAACGTTTGGATGACTAAGTATGCTCTAAAAAATAAGAAAGGCGAGTTTGTTGAGAAAACTCCTGACGACATGCATAATCGACTAGCTTCTGAATTTGCTAGGATGGAAGAAAAGTTTGGAGGAAACTTTGCATTATCAAGAGATGAGATTTATGAGTTATTAAAAGATTTTAAATATATCGTCCCTCAAGGATCGCCCATGATGGGTATTGGCAATGATTATGTAAATGTTTCCTTATCTAATTGTGTTGTTGTGGATTCTCCAAAAGATAACATTTCTTCAATTGTGGATTCAGGCAAGCATCTTGCTAACCTTTTCAAGCGTCGTTGCGGCGTTGGCCTTGATATTTCTGAACTCCGTCCCGAAAATGCCCCTGTGAATAACTCCGCAGGAACTACAACAGGAGCGTGGTCTTTTGCCGACTTTTATTCTTACGTCTGTCGTATGATTGGACAGAACGGAAGACGCGGCGCGTTGATGATTACAATGGATGTGAGACATCCCGATATTCAGCAATTTGTCGCGATGAAACAAGACCTGACAAAGGTAACAGGAGCAAATGTATCAGTAAAAATAAGTGATGACTTTATGAGGGCAGTTGAGAATAAAGAAACCTTTACTTTACAATTTCCTGTTGAGTCAGATAAGCCTAAAATCACGAAAGAGATCGAAGCAACAGATTTGTGGGACCTAATTGTTGAATCAGCAACAAAAACAGCAGAACCCGGACTAATGATGTGGGACAACATTGTGAACAATTTGCCAGCTGAAAGTTATGCCGACGTCGGTTTCAAAACGATCACAACTAATCCATGTGGAGAAATTCCTCTTTCTGCATACGATAGCTGTCGTTTGATATCTATTAATCTTAAAAACTTGGTAAAAAATCCTTTTAAAAAGCCGAAGTTTGATTTCGACAAATTATATGATGTTGCTTGTAAAGCCATGAGAATGTCAGATGATCTTGTAGAGCTTGAAATCGAAAAGCTTGAAAATATTATTAAAGCATGTGACACGAAGGATGAAAGGCAGTTATGGAAGTCTCTTTTGAAGGCTTGCGAAGACGGCCGCAGGACCGGTCTTGGAACTCATGGGCTAGCGGATGCAATTGCTCGTTTAAACCTTCGTTATGATTCGGACGAGGCAACAAAGGTGATCGAGAAAATTTATGAAACTCTGAGGAATGCCGCTTATACAGAAAGTGTCAGTCTAGCTATCGAGCGCGGCCCGTTTAAAGTCTTTGATTGGGAAAAAGAAAAGGACAACGAATACATCAAGAGGCTTCCGAAAAAAATTCTAGAATCAATTGAAAAGTTTGGAAGGCGCAACATTTCTATTCTTACAAACGCTCCGACAGGATCAGTTTCTATCATGTCGCAAACAAGCTCAGGTCTTGAACCGGTATTTAGAAATTCTTACACTAGGAGACGAAAACTCTCTCATAACGAGAGCGACGTTGAGCCGGCTTTTATTGATGAACTTGGAGACAAGTGGCTAGAATATGGCGTATTCCATCATAATTTACAGGAATACATGGACTTAATGAAGACAGAAGAAATTCCTGATTTCTTTGTAGAGAGCGATCAAATTGATTGGCCCAAAAGAATAGATGTTCAGGCGGTAATTCAAAAGAGCATCGATCATTCAATTAGTTCAACAATCAATCTTCCAAAGGGTACTGAACCTGATGTTGTTGGTAAGCTTTACTTTGAGGGGTGGAAAAAGGGACTTAAAGGCATTACAGTTTATGTAGATGGAAGTAGAACTGGTGTTTTGGTTACTGACTCTTCTGCTGATGCCACATTCCCGCAAAATGGTGCCCCGAAAAGACCTGAGAAGCTCCCTTGTGATATTCACCATACTACAATTCAAGGTGAAAAATGGACAATACTAATTGGCTTGTATGATGGTAAACCATATGAAGTCCTAGGAGGTCTCTCAAACTTGATTGAAATTCCTAAAAAGCATGTTTCCGGTGATTTGACAAAGCATGCTTTTAAAACAAGAAATAATAGATATGATCTTCAAGTTGATGAAGGCGATGATGCCATCTTTATTAAAGATGTTGTGACCGTGTTTGATAATCCAACAAACTCAGCATTTACAAGGATGATTTCTCTTGCTTTGCGTCATGGAGCAAGACCAAGTTTTCTTGTGGAACAGCTTCAGAAAGATCGCGACAGTGACATGTTCAGTTTTTCTAGATGTATCGCGAGAATCCTTAAAAATTATATTCAGAATGGTGAACAGGTGGCAAGCGACAAGGTATGTGAGGCATGTGAAAGTGAGGGGTTAATATATCAGGATGGCTGCGTGACTTGTGAGTCTTGTGGCTATGCAAAATGTGGTTGACAATAATATGATTAGTTGCTATAATAAACAAAAGGAGTTAAAATGAAACTTAATTATTTACTACCAGAAAAAGAAGCGAATGAGCTTTGCGATGGTTCAAGAACCAAAATGAGAAAACACATGTGGCAACCGGGAGGCCAAATTAGAAAATCAGTTGACGGTTCAGTTGGGACAGAATTCTTTTGTAAAAGATGCGAAAGAAGGTACTGGAATTTTTTCACACCAGAACAATACAAAATTTATAAAAATCTTCTGGAGGCAGCATGAAATTAGAGCCTAGAAATAGACATATATTAATTGAAAAAATAGAAAAAGATGAAGAGGATAAGACGAAATTACTTTTACCAGATGGATATAAAAAAGTTGAGGAGCATACAATCGCTCGTGTGTTGGCTATAAGTCCAGATTGTTCCGTGTCAGCTAGAAAGGGAGAAAAGGTTATTGTTCCCACACATTTAGTTCAAGATATCGAAGTTGGAGAACAAAGTTTTTCAATTGTTTTAGAAAACCATATATGCGGGGTGTTGTATGATTATGACTTACGCTGAAATAATTTGCGCTGCTATTATATCACTTGGTATGCCAAACGCGGACTATGCATGCACGCATATGGACACTGTTATTGAAGTTTCTAAAGAATATCATTTAGATCCAATCATCCTAACTGCTTTGATACATGTTGAAAGTCGATGGAGTCCAAGAGCTAAGAGCAGAGCCGGCGCCTGCGGTCTCACTCAAGTGATTCCAAAATTTTCCAGAAAGTTCGGATACGTCGGCTGCAGAATGCTGAAAAGGAGGCCAAAACTGGCAATTAGGAAAGGTGGCCAGATATTGAACTACTGGATCAAAACATATGGCAAAGGAGATGTTTTAAAAGGACTTTGCGCATATAATGCCGGCTATCGTTGTTCAGGAAAGAATGCGAACAAAAGAGGCATAGCATATGCCAAAAAAGTAGTCGATTATTCTAGAAACATCCGGGATGAAACGATTCCTGGTTGCATGAATCGTGAGTGATTTAAATCATCATATATATGAAATTGATGAATTAGTGATTGGCAATAGTTTGGAGGCAGTGAGCTATGCTTTTCTGAATTGCAAAACGATTATTCTTAACGATGACAACAAGTTAAATTTCTTTGACTTTTTTGAACCAGAAATTGATTTACAAAAATATGGGATAGAGTCAGAAAAATATGAATTAAACACATACAACGGAAAAAAGATATTCGGTACATCTAAAACAGAACTGTGGCAAAGATTGGTTTTTTCTTTATCTCTTTCGGGCAAATTGCCAGTTCATAGTATAGCATCTTCCATAAGAATTGAAGACGAAAATAATTTGAAAGTTTTGACTAAAAATTCCAGAGTTATTAAATTTAAGTTTGATAAAATTAGAATATTTGATGATGAAAATATTAATGGTTTAGGCCAGTCTGATGTCGAAGAAAAATATAAGGTTGTTGATTGGGTGAACGTGAAAGCGGGTATGAAGCATGAATATGATTATCTTGAAACTGGAGAAGATTTTGTAAAGGAAATATATTTTTATCCCTCTGAAAGAGTTGGAGGAGGTGAAAATGACGAAAGAAAGGATTTAGTCTCTGTGTCATACTTGACAAAAGAACAGCTTGAAGATTTTAACTATTCTGATACATACGTTAAATTTAAAGTTAAAAGCTTGATGGAGGAAAGAGGAATTAGAGGCCCCAGAAACGGAAGGCGGCACGATGATCCAAATAAATACGCATATCATTCAATAAAAGTCGAACCTTACAAAAGAGAAGTGATAAGGTTAACTAAGCCTGTCTATGAAGGTGACGAAAATCTTGTCTTTGACAATAGGGGCGAAAGAGAAGTTTATTTCGATTCCACTCAGCAGTACGGATATTTAAATAAGGTTTTTGATTTGCTGTTATGATTGAGCAACCCACCAATATACAAAACGCATTTCATTTGGCAGGAATAATACCGGTAGCAGGACAGCCTCTGGACTTTAATTTACCATGGCATGATTCTTGCGTGGCAATCGCCCCCGGCTATCTCGCTGTTGAGCGCGCCGTGGTTGAGTGTGCCTACGCTGGCTGCGAGACGATTTGGATTGTTTGTCATGATGACATGCAGCCCCTGATCCGCCATCGAATTGGTGAAATGGTTGAAGATCCAGTTTGGCTTGGAAGAAATATGGATCCTAGACCATCCGAAACCAGAAAACAAATTCCAATCTATTATGTCCCAGTTCACCCGAAAGACCGCGATAAAAGAGATTGTTTGGGGTGGAGTGTACTATATGGAGCTTTGGTTGCATACAGCACAAGCAAAAAGATAAGCACATATGTTACTCCAAACAGATATTATACAGCATTTCCATATGGCGTCTACCCGCCGGAAACATTAAGAACATACAGAAAACAAATATCAAGTGAAAGACAATTTGTTTTGTCATTTCTCAACACGACAATAAAAGATGGTGAATATTTAGGCTTTACATTCGATGCAGAGGATTTTAAAAATTGCAGACGGAAATTAAGAAAAGAGGGTACCGGTAGATATGTGCCGGGCGAAGGTTTGACAGAAAAAATGCTCCCAATTGACGAGAGATGGTCGGCTAGGCATTTCCCCATCGAACAAGTGTTCAGTTCTTTGTCTTTTAAAGGGGCTTTAGACGTAGAAGTTGACTGGTATTTTAAAATTGATAATTGGGAAGATTATTGTGAATATATGGGCTCAGAGATGAGGAAAGGCATGAAAAGGCCATCAAAAGCGCTGTTTGATTATCACGAATGGAATCCAATTGGTGAAGATAATGTATGAGCTTTTTTAATTAACAGGACTAATTAATAGAATGATTGAAAAAATAGAAGTTGTCTCAATACTGATAGGGGCGCTCGGCATTATTGCCAGCGCTTCTTTTTTGTTATTCATATAAAAATAAAATGCTTGACACGAAGAAGTAGTTGTGTTATATTATCTGCAGAGGTAAAAAAATGAAAACTATCATTCATGTCAACCAACATGTTATTCGAAAGAACACAAAAACTGGTGAAAGTAAACCGTGTTTGACTGTCAAAACATATAAGGATAACAGGTATGCTCACGAAGCTATAATTCGTGACGAAGAGGGCAATGAAATTGCTAAAGTTGTGTATAGCGCACATAAACCATTATCTTGCGGTGCAAGATGTTGGATTGAGACTAAATATGATGTAGAGACTGTAGTAAACGAAGATCCTACATCTCTAATGAGTATGGAATAGGAGACGAAATTAATGGCTAAAATTCCATTTGTTGGATTACACGCTCACAGTGGCTTAAGCTTGAATGACGGCTTGGGATACCCACAAGATCACATGGACTTCGCCTATGAGAACGACGGAAACGCCCTTGCGTTGACCGATCATGGGCACATGAACGGATTACCTTATCAAGTGCTTCATGCCCGCAAAATGCAGGCTAGCGGGAAGAATTTCAAACCAATCTTCGGTGTCGAAGCTTACTTCAACCCATCTCTAGAACAGTGGCGAGAAGAATATGAAAAGGCGAAACAAGAAAAGAAAAAGGGCATCAAGAATGACATTGAACTTTCCATCGAAGATGAGAAAGCATCGAAGCAAAAAGTTGTCGATATCTTGAAGAAAAGAAATCATTTAATTTTGATTGCTCAGAACCAAACCGGTTTGAATAACATATTTAAGCTAGTTTCGGAGAGTTACAAAGATGAAAACTTTTATCGTTATCCTAGAATTGACTATAAGCTTCTTGATTTATATGGCGACGGAATTATTGCCTCTAGTGCTTGTCTTGGTGGTGTTTATGCTGGTGATTATTGGGATTATCGCGACATTGGCAACGCTGCTGTTTTAAATGCCATGCGCCAAACAACGGAACGCATGAAAAACATATTTGGTGATAGGTGGTATGGGGAATTGCAATGGAATAATATCCCAGAACAACACGAACTCAATCAACATATTATTCAGGTCTGTCGCGAATATGATGTAAAACTCATTTCAACTGCTGATAGCCATTATCCGAACCCGGAAGCATGGAAAGATAGGGAACTATATAAACGAATTGGATGGTTGGGCAAAGGAGGTCTTCCTGAATATATGTCCTCTGAACTTCCTTCTGGAGTTGAGGAGATTGGATATGAGTTATATCCCAAGAACGGAGAACAGATGTGGGAATCATATCACAACTATTCCAAATTGGTTGGTTTTGATTACGATGATGAACTTGTAATGGATTCAATCAAAAGAACAGATTATATCGCTCACGATCTGATCGAAGACTTCATGCCCGATAATGAAGTCAGGCTCCCAAGTTTTGTTGTACCAGCTGGTAAAACAGACATTCAGGCCCTGACACAAGATTGTCTTGAAGGGCTAAAAGAGAAAGTTCTTAATGAGAAACAAGAGTATATTGATAGGCTTAAAGAAGAACTCTTTGTTATCCGCGACCGTGGCTTTGCTAAGTACTTCTTGACGATGAAGGCAATTGCTGATAAAGCGAGTTCAGTTCAGTTAACAGGTCCTGGAAGAGGCTCCGCCGCAGGATCACTTGTCGCCTATGTCTTGGATATCACTCAAGTTGATCCAATTAAACATGGGCTTTTGTTTTCAAGGTTCTTACGCAAAGACGCAACAGATTATCCTGATATTGATTACGATGTAAGTGATCCAATGGAGCTAAAGGAGATGCTGATTGAAGAGTGGGGCGATGACGTAGTTGCTCCTATTTCAAATTATAATACTCTGCAGCTGCGTTCTATAATTAAAGACGTATCAAAGTTTTATGACATTCCTTTCATTGAAGTCAATAATGTGACCGGCAAAATGATCTTTGAGGCGACTCCAATTGCTAAGAAGGTTCACGGGATCAAGTCAGGGGTGTATGTTCCAACCTTCGAAGAGGTTATGGAATACTCAGAGACCTTGAAGAAGTTCCTTAATAAGTATCCCAATATCAAGACTCACATTGAGGCCCTTCTAGGGCAGGTTAGGAGCGTCTCTAGGCACGCAGGAGGCGTCGTTGTAGGCGAGAACCTAGACAAGTGGATGCCGCTTGTAAACAGTGGCGGCGTGAGGCAAACCCCTTGGTCTGAGGGGCAAAACGTGAGACACCTTGAGCCTCTTGGTTTCATTAAATTTGACATTCTTGGCTTGGCTTCTTTGAGAATGATTGAAGGATCAATCCGACATATTCTTAAAAGGCACCACGGCATCGCGGAACCAACATTCGAAGATGTAAAAAAGTTTTACAATGAAAAGCTTCATCCAGATGTTATTGATTTCAACGATCAAAATATTTACAGAAATGTTTTCCAGAAAGGCAAATGGACCGGCATCTTCCAGTTCACAGAAAAGGGAGCACAGGAATTTTGTAAAAAGGCGAAACCGAAAAATTTAATTGACATTTCAGCTATTACATCAATTTATCGTCCTGGCCCACTTGGAGCAGATGTAGACAAATCTTATGTAGCGGCAAAGAAAGATCCTGGAAGTGTCAACTATGCTCATAAGCTTGTGAAAGATGTGACAAAGGAAACTTATGGCTTCCTTATTTTCCAAGAACAGATTGCTTTACTAGCTCACAAGCTTGGTAAGAACATTTCTCTTGACGAAGGCAACGCCCTGCGAAAATATCTAACGAAGAAAGGAACCGGAGACGAGTCAAAGAAGAAAGAAAAGATTTATAGCAAGTTTGTTGAAGGTTGTATCGAAAAGAAACTGTCAATGGGGCAAGCCGATCAGCTCTGGCAGACGTTTGAATATTTCTCTGGCTATGGCTTCAACAAGTCGCATGCAGTAAGTTATAGTATTCTTAGTTATCAGTGTGCTTGGTTATTGAACTATTATTCTGTTGAGTGGACTGCTGCGTTCCTCGATAAAGAACCCGAGAGTAGAAAGGAGAAAGCAATCAATATTGCTAAATCAACGGGATTTAAAATCCAACCTCTTGATATCAATTCTTCAGGAACTGTATGGGAGATCTCCGACGACGGCAAGACTCTTATCCAACCTCTGACCTCTGTTAAAGGCTTGGGAGACAAAGCTATTGAACAGATTATTCAACATCGGCCATTCAACACCGTTGAAGAACTACTTTTTAATGAAGATATCGTTTACAGCAAACTAAATAAAAAGGCACTCGATGTTCTTGTTCGTAGCGGAACTTTGGATTGTTTGATTGATGAGAGGTTTTCAGGAATGAAGCATTTCTGGTCAGCTGCAGTTGTTGATCGTCCAAAGAAAGAGAAAAAACTACAAGAGAATATTGAACTTTATAGGCCAGAAGGAGATTTCACAGTTGAGGAAAGGATTGCAAACAAAGCAAATCTAACAGGAGTGTTCCCAATCGATCTTGTGTTGAATGAACAAGTCAAGAGCAAACTTGAAGAGTACTTCGTTCCTCCTATTGCTGATTATGATAAAGATCTTCAAGTGGTGTGGTTTATCCCTCGAGAGATTATCAAAAGAAGGACGAAGAACGGAAAGGAATATTGGATTGTGAATGTAATCGACTCAACAAGCAATCAAACTACAATTAGATGTTGGGGTGTGCGGGAGAGAGATGTGATTCATATCAACCGCCCCTACATGTGTAAAATTGATTACAATGAACAGTGGGGGTTTTCCTCCAGATCAATAAGACATAATTGGAGATTGTTGGGATAAAAACTTGACAAAACAAAAATTTAATGATATAAAGGAGATATACAATGAAACTTAAATTTTACAGAATTAGATCAGAGGCAAAATTGCCGACTAGGGCGCATTCAATTGATGCTGGAATGGATTTGTTTTACTGTCCAGATCCTCGGGAAAGTAATGATTGTTTTTGGAAGCCAGAAGGAGAATATAAAATTCCACCGAGAGAATCTTGTTTGGTACCAACTGGACTTAAAGTGACAGTCCCAGAAAATTACATGCTCGAGGTTAAAAACAAATCCGGCATTGCCCATAAACAAAAACTAATTGTTGGAGCCTGCGTCGTAGACCCAGGTTACACTGGAGAAATCTTTGTTAATCTCCACAATATCGGCAACTCTACAAAAACTATCCGCCCGGGCCAAAAAGTGGCACAGGTTGTGTTGGTTCCGATTATTGCTTGTGAAGTTGAAGAAACAACTGATGACCCATCAGACACTAAAACATCAAGGTCATCGGGCGGCTTTGGAAGCACGGGGTTGGTATGAACAAACAAACACAAAAGGTAATGTTTTCTTCTAAAACTGAAGAGTGGGAAACTCCCCAAGAACTATATGATTATCTAAATCTTGATTATAGGTTCACTCTTGATCCGTGTGCTACCCCCAAGACCGCGAAGTGTGAAAAATATTATACTGAAGAGGACGACGGACTTAGTAGGAGCTGGGAAGGTGAAACAGTTTTCATGAACCCTCCTTATGGGCGCGATATTAAACATTGGATTAAAAAGGCATACGAAGAAGGTCAAAAACCAAAGACTACAGTTGTCTGTTTGATTCCTTCTCGAACAGATACAAGATATTGGCACGATTATTGTATGAGGGCGTGGAAAATAAACTTTATCAAAGGTCGCCTCAAGTTTAAAAATGATAATGCCGGCAACAACTCTGCACCGTTTCCATCTGCCATTGTTGTTTTTAAAAATTTATATGGATGTGGTGCTCTGGGCGGCGCAGTTGGCGTATCAACTATGGAGTCCAGATGACTAAAGCAGCAAAAAAAATAAAAAGAAGCATGAGAAAAACAAAAAAGAGGCAGGCGGAGAAAGACATAAAGGAAAAAATGAATATGTTTTCTCGTCTTGAAGATTTTTGTTTAGTTTGTGAAAAACCATTTGACAGAAAGGACAAAGAAATGGTACAATCATGGTATGTTGTTGTTAGAAAAGAAAGTAAAAAGGTTAATTTATATTGCCCTGAGTGCTGGAATAGAGCTACCGGCATAGTTAAACAGATACAAGAGGAAATGAATGAAGAAAAGTTTTAGTTTCGATGATGTTCTATTAGAACCAAAATATTCAGATATAGAAAGCAGGTCACAGGTTGATATATCAAATTATTTAGATGAGTATACACATTTGCATTTGCCTGTAATTTCAAGCCCCATGGACACTGTTTCTGAAACCGAGATGGCAACTGTGGTGAGTAAATCAGGCGGCTTGGGAGTGATTCACAGATATAACACCATTGAGGAACAGGTAATACTTGCCAAGAAAACGAAGGGTCATGTGGCAGCTGCAATTGGCGTCACTGGAGATTATGAGGCCCGGGCCGCCTCTTTGGTAGTAGCCGGCTGCCGCATACTATGTTTGGACGTTGCCCACGGTCATCACGCACTGGTCCGCACTGCGTTAACAGCACTCAGGAGAAATCTTGGAGACAAGATTCATTTGATGGCTGGCAACGTTGCAACGCTTGAGGCGTTTAATGATTTGGCGGACTGGGGCGCAGACAGCATTAGAGTTGGGATCGGCGGAGGATCGATCTGCAGCACGAGAATTAACACGGGACATGGAGTTCCCACACTTCAGTCTGTGATGGACTGCGCGCTCTCCAACAGAGATGCAAAATTGATTGCTGATGGCGGCATTAGGAACGCTGGCGACATTGTAAAGGCTCTCGCAGCAGGGGCAGACTTTGTTATGCTTGGTTCGATGCTTGCGGGCACTGATGAATCACCTGGAGAAATATTTACAAGCGAGAATAAGAAATATAAAGTTTATAGAGGGATGGCCTCTAGGTCTGCTCAGATGGATTGGAGGGGGAAGTCATCTTCTCCTGAAGGAGTGTCGACAACAATTCCATACAAAGGCTCCGTTGTCGACATCCTTCAGGATATTGCAGGTAACATTAAGAGTGGGTTCTCCTACACAGGCGTTCGCACTTTAAGAGATCTCCAATCAAAGGCAACTTTCCTACAGCAGACACCTGCTGGGCAATTTGAAAGTTCAACACATATTCTGAGGCGCTGATGTCTTACATATTTAGAAAAGCAGAGAAGCAAGTTTGCTTCGAAGACTTTGATAAAAATCACGCTGACTTAAAAATTAGATTACACTATGATGGATTGAGACAAAACGAGTTTTTTAGATTGATGATGAGAAAATATATTGACAAGGATGTAAACATGATGAAAATTATTGAGGAATATAAAGAGGAGAAAGGGAGTCAGAGCGCGCAAAATAGAAAGAAGTCCAAACAACTAATTGAAAAGGGAAGGGACTTGCAAAGTGCTCTAGCTTTAAATCCGGATGATGTCGAAACTATATTTGATATACTGGAGAAGGAGCAAACAGAACTATGAGAAATTGTTGTAACTGTTGTATAGTTAATGGTGTTGGGTGTCCAATTGATGATTGCGATCAGTGGATTGATTATGAAGACGACTTGAATTGCGCTTTAATTGCGATTGAAAAAAACGGAGCAATGACTCTTAGAGAGATAGCGGATAGACTTGATATAAGCTTTGTCAGGGTCAAACAGATACAAGATAAAGCTTTCTCAAAACTTAGAAAAGATAACGTGAAATTATTTGAAGATTAAAATGAACTTTTGTTATTTAACATACTATTTATTTTAAAATGTGTTTGTTTTTATTAACAGGGAGAAAGCCACATGAGCAAAAACAATAAATTACTTAAAGAATCAACCATTCGTCGTTTCATGAAACTTGCGTCAATCGAGCCTCTTACTGAGACTTTTATTGATAACAAGGAAGAAATTGAGGAAATGTCCTATGCACCGGGCAAGGCCCACGAAGACGAGCCACCAATGGAGCCAGAGGTAGAACTTCCAATGGAACCAGAAGAAGGCGAAGGAGATCTTCCGGACGAACTCGATGGTGAAGCAGGGACAGTTTCTAAAGAGGAACTTGTTACTGCAGTTGAAGTTGCGGTCGCAGAAATTGCTGATGTGCTTAATGCCAGTTTTGGTGAACTGACCGGTCAAAGCTTTGGAGTAGAAAAGGGCGACGATGAAGAGGGCTTAGAAGAGCCTGCTATGGAACCCGAAATGGATCTTGGTCCTCCGACCGATGACGAAGAAGAGCTTACCATGGAACAGAAAGACGAAGAGGAACTTAAGGAAGATGCGGAAGAGGAGCTTAAGGAAGAGGAAGAGGAACTTAAGGAAGAGGAAGTTGATGAAGACTCTAGGTTGGATGAAATTACAAACGAGCTTACAAAGCGAGTACTCAACAAACTCCTTAATGAGAAGAAGAAAGAGAAAGAGGTAGAAGCAAAAGACGTTGAAGAACAAAAGTTTGATGCCGATGCAATCTCTGATAAAATCGTAGAGCGCGTCTTCTCTTCTCTCAAAAAAAATAAATAAGAGGTTGTAATGCCTGACGGCATGAACGAATTTTTTTGGTTTGTATTAGGAGTCTTCTCTTACAGAATTGTATCAGGGATATTCCATTATGGAACCCTGGCTGCACTGTTTGAAGAACAGTTATATCACATTCTAAAATTGTTGCATATCCTGTCAAAAGATCTTGACACTGCTCTCGAAATAAAGTATAATATCATGGAAGACGCACAGATTCATGATGAAGAAATCAAGCTTGTAAAAGAAGCTGATAATAAATTATTGAAAGTTTGGAGAGAAATGACAATTGCTCGCATAATTACTCATTGGCCACAACTTTATAAAAAGCTTATAAGTTTCAATAATTGGAGAGAGGCAATTTCCTATTTGAAAAAAAATAAAAAAGTTGTTGCAAAATAAGAGGAAACGTGCTATTATGAAAAATAAAAAGGAGAGTGAAGTGAAGGCAACTATATGGAAAGTGTTTTCTAATGAAGAAGGAAGTCATTATCGATTACAAATAGAAGGAATAAAAGGAAAACGTATGAAAAAAAAGGTTTTATCCGCCGTTGATGGTTGGCGTCAGGTTGGATATGGTTGGTCAAAGGACGACAAAGAGACTCTTTTATTAACCAGAAAATTTGAAGAGTCAACTTCTTGGTTGAATTGGGCCAATAAGTTTCCTTTTGATTTACAAGAGGTGAACAGGAATGGAAAACAAAAGAAGATCAAAAAAGGAGGATCGATTGAAAAAACTTGAGGAAGGGGAGAAAGAGTCACAAGCGGAACAGGCACAAGCAACAGACTTATCACAATTTTTGATGTTGAATGATCTTGAGCCTGAGCCGGCTAAGCTTAGATTGATTGGGTTATATGGAGAGGTAACAGAAGATAACGCAGCAGAGACAACTTATTCTTTAATGGCTTTGAGGGCCATGGGAAAGAAAGAGAAGCCCTCAGATCCAGAGGATCCTGAATCAGAGCTTGTAACAACCTATGAGCCATTGGATTTTATAGTTTCCACTTGGGGTGGCAGCGCTGCGGACATGTTTTCAATTTACGATATAATGCGAACAGTGCGAGAAGATTGCGAAATTAGTACGCTAGGATTAGGCAAGGTGATGTCAGCTGGAGTCTTGTTGCTGGCAGCCGGAACAAAAGGTAAGAGACGAATTGGTAAAAATTGTAGAGTAATGCTTCATGGTGTCAGCGCCGGCCAACACGGAAACATCTCAGATCTTGAAAATGAGATGGCTGAAGCTAAATGGACACAAGAAAGATTGGTCATCTGCTTGTCTGAAGAGACAAAAATGACAAAGAAACATATCAAGAAACTTCTAGCGAAAAGAATGAATGTTTATCTTACTGCAGATGAGGCGGTAGAATTAGGAATTGCGGACGAAATCGTTTAGTGGGGACTAATTATAAGCATGGATATTAAGGAAAGAATCGAAAAGAGATTCAACAAAGAAGCTTTAAACTTACACAGGCTTGTTGAGATGATTGAGCAACAGCTTGATAATCCTGAAGTGCTGGAGGAAAAGGAAGAGGGCGGAAGATTTAGTATGACTATTCCTCTTCCCTCCTTTTCTCCAACTGAGGCGTGGGGAGATCCTGAATCGCAAGATAGAGAACAAGTGATGAAAGTTTTCTCTGTTGTTCGCGGCGGTAGAGATATGAAAGCGAAGATTAACAATATTAATTCTTTTCTCGATCCTGCAGTAGCGGCAGGAAAAAGATCGCCAGGCGTTATTATAAACATGATGATGGTTGTTGAAGCGCTTCAGGCAACTTTGAATGATTTTAATGAAAGCGCCGCCGGATTTGTGTTCGAAGCATTTATGGCAGC
>TARA_R110002110_G_scaffold291986_1_pt1 | contig 21441 bp, 16 predicted proteins | sample TARA_R110002110 | Tara Oceans TARA_R110002110 (sample SAMEA4397330) | marine metagenome | biome: Polar Biome; feature: [SRF] surface water layer (ENVO:00010504); material: water (ENVO:00002006), including particulate matter (ENVO:01000060) such as... | depth 5 m
AAAAGTGGCTTGATTATAAATTGACAAAATTTATGCAATGATTGGGTTTACTTGGGAAAGGCGTCACGGATTATTGAGCGAGACAACACTCAATAACGCCTACCGCAGCGGCGCCGGAGCCGCGCAGCGGCTTTGGCGTCCGGGCCCGCAGGGCCGAACTGCCGGTTCTTGTTATGGGAGCCTGATTGGGGCATGATCAAAGTATACCTGTTGTCGAGGGAGTGGCTATGACTACAGCCCAACTAGAAACATTGAGATCTGAGGCTCTAGCTTTGTCAGAGGCTGAAAGAGCCCGACTAGCTAGTGATTTGGTGGCCAGTCTGGATGGCCCCATAGATTCAGGCCTATCGGATGCTTGGGACGTGGAAATTTGCCGGCGAATTAACGAAATTGAAGCAAATCCTGACCTGACGTTTGACGCAGACAGGGTCCTAGCAATGGCAAAGTCTCGAATAAGGGGCGAATGAAGCACGTTAAAATTGGCAGGGATGCCGCGCAAGAGTTTCAAGAAGCTGCAGCCTGGTACGAGATGGAACAGGATGGACTAGGCGAACGTTTTATAGCAGCGTTCCAACACGCGATACAACTGTTAGGTGAAGACAACCCTCCATTGACACCAGCAGAGGGTGGAGCTGGTACCAAAGGAGCTCGAAAGCTAATACTTCACAAGTTTCCTTTCTCTGTGATCGTATATGAACTGGAGAGCTCATTAGTAGTTGTAGCTCTCGCGCACCATTCCCGTAAACCAGGCTATTGGAAATCACGGAAGGCCCCATAACGCTCAGCGCAACGGCGAGCCATGGAGTGGCGAGTCCGGCGGCCGCAGGCCGCGTATTGCCGCTGCTTGTTATAGGTCATGGCAGCACGAACCACCCGAGGATACCAAGTAAAAAAACTACCAAGGCAACTGCAAGTAGACGCCCGCTATTGTTTAGAAGCCCAAGGCCAACTAAAAAGCAGGCGATCGCTGGCCCGCCGTACAAAGAAAGATACGATGGATACGGAACTGCAATCACTCCCGCCAGTCCGACCCAAATCATCATGGGAATGGACCCGGCCAGAAATAGCCACCCCGCTAACTTTCGAAAAGGGAACGAGGAGGACGTATCGCTCTTTTGAAGCTCTCCGATTCTCATTCGAATGACATATAACAGCAAATTAGAAAGACCAGACCGTATAACACCCCGCCTGCTAACTCCAGCACGCCGTGCGTGATCGCCAGTGATACCCCTCACAGAATCAACAGCTTGTCATACATGGCCCGCCAGGCTTTCCCGTTAGGCGGAACCCCGGCAAATTAGCAAGCCATCAAATCCGGCCACTCGCACCGCCTTTTAAGTTAATAAATTCAGAGGCTTACAGAAACCTCCTTGTGACATCCCACCCCTTTCCGGTTAAAAGTCTCTTGTAATCTGCCCTCATCGTACTACTGTATATATGTACAGTTTATAGCAATAGCAACCATGGACGACATCAGACCAGCCATCTCTGCCAGCCCTCCCAGGCTACTCGACCAGATCCGCCGGCATATGCGGGATGCTGGCTATGCCTGGAAGACTGAGAAGACCTACATTCACTGGATCAGGCGCTACATCCTGTTCCACGGGAAGCAGCATCCCGCCAGGCTGTCGGAAGCCCATATCAGTCAGTTTCTCAGTGCGCTGGCCAACGAAAGGGCCTGTTCGCCTTCAACGCAGCATATTGCACTGAATGCCCTGATCTACCTCTACAAGAAATTCATGGGTTTGGCCGTCGACAACCTGAGCTTCTCACGGGCGAAGGTCCAGACTCGCCTGCCCGTCGTGTTGAGCCACCAGGAAGCCATGCTGATTATCGAACACTTGCACGGCCCCCATCGCACCATGATAGCGCTGCTGTATGGCACCGGGATGCGGCTCAATGAAATGCTCTCTCTACGAATAAAGGATGTTGATTTTGAGTTGTCCACCATCACGGTACGCTCCGGCAAGGGTGACAAGGATCGCACCACGATTCTGCCGGACCAGTTAAGACCATTCCTGAAGGAGCAGATTGCGCGGGTAGCGCGTCAGCACGAGCAGGATCTCGCGGACGGCTACGGTGAGGTCTACCTGCCCTATGCCCTGGCGCGCAAATGTCCGAACGCGGCTAGAGAGCTTGCGTGGCAATACCTGTTTCCTTCAACCGGAATAGGCAGGGACCCCCGGACCGGCGTGCTGAGGAGGCACCACCTGCACGAATCTGCCTTGCGCAAGGCCCTCTGCAAAGCCAGGCGTGCCTCGGGCATCAACAAGCACATCAAGTGCCATACATTCCGCCATAGTTTCGCCACGCGCCTGCTGCAACAGGGCTACGACCTGCGAACCATCCAGAAGCTGCTGGGTCACAGTTACGTCAGGACCACCGAGATCTACACCCATGTGATTCGGCGGGGTGCCATGGGCGTGGTCAGCCCCCTGGATGGTCCGTGAGCCATGCCCTACGCCGAACTCCACGCCCTCACCTGCTACAGCTTCCTGCGCGGCGCCTCCCATCCGCAGGAGCTGGTGCAGCGTGCGCAGGAGCTGGGCTACGCGGCGCTGGCCATTACCGACGAGTGCTCGTTGGCGGGGGTGGTCAAGGCCCATGTGGCGGCGAAAGCGGTGGAGTTGCCGTTGATCATCGGCAGCGAGCTGAACTTGGTGGAGGGCATTCGTCTGGTCGCGCTGGTGCCGAGTCGGGCGGCCTACAGCGAGCTGTCGGGGCTGATCAGCCTGGCGCGGCGGCGCAGCCCCAAGGGGGAGTACCGGGTGGCGCTGCGGGATGTGATTTTTCATCTCAAGCGCTGTCTGTTGATCTGGCTGCCGCGGGCGGAAGTGGCGGGTCGAGGCGTGGACCGGGCCGAAGAGGCGCACGGGAACACAGCCGACAGCGTCGAGTACGGCCATGGCCAGCAGCTGGCGCGCTTGTGCAAGGGCCGGGTCTGGCTGGGCGTCAGCCACCTGCTGGGCGGCGACGATGTGGCCCGGCACCTGCGATTGCATGCCCTGGCGCAGACCCTGGACCTGCCGATGGTGGCCTGTGGCGATGTGCAGATGCACATGGCTGCGCGCAAGCCCCTGCACGATGTATTCACCGCGCTGCGTCACAACACCAGTGTGGCCCGGCTCGGGCGCCGACGGTTGGGCAACAGCCAGCAGCACCTGCGGCGGCTGGACAAGCTCGAGCAGCTCTATCCCCCCGCCCTGCTGGCGGCGACGCTGGACATCACCCGCCGCTGCCAGTTCAGCCTCGAGGAACTGCGCTATGAGTATCCGGAAGAGGTGGTGCCGCCGGGGCAGACCGCAGGCGGCTACCTGCGCGAGCTGGTGGAGGCGGGCTGCACGGTGCGCTGGCCCGGGGGCGTCTCCGCGGAGACGCGAACGCGCATTGAATACGAGCTCGAGTTGATTGCGGAGCTGCACTACGAGTACTACTTTCTCACGGTGTACGATCTGGTGCGCTTTGCCCGCGAACGCGGCATTCTCTGCCAGGGTCGCGGGTCGGCGGCCAATTCGGTGGTGTGCTACTGCCTGTTCATTACCGAGGTATCGCCGGAGCAGGTATCGCTGCTGTTCGAGCGCTTCATTTCCCGGGAGCGGGACGAGCCGCCGGATATCGACGTCGACTTCGAGCACGAGCGCCGCGAGGAGGTCATCCAGTACATCTACGACAAGTACAGCCGCCGGCGGGCGGCACTGGCGGCCACGGTCATCACCTACCGGGCGCGCAGCGCGGTGCGGGACGTGGGCAGGGCCCTGGGGCTGGACGCGGTGTTCGTGGACGACCTGGCTAAATCCATGGCCTGGTGGGACCGCAGCTCGGACCTCAGCAAGCGCTTCGAGGAGCAGGGCGTGGCCGGGCACGGCCAGCTGGCGGCGCTGTTCCAGCAACTGGTGCAGGAGATTCTCGGCTTCCCCCGCCACCTGTCGCAGCACGTGGGCGGCTTCGTGATCAGCCGCGGGCCGATCTCCCAGCTGGTGCCGGTGGAGAACGCCAGCATGGTGGACCGCACCGTGATCCAGTGGGACAAGGAGGATATCGAGGCCCTGGGCCTGCTCAAGGTGGACATCCTCGCCCTGGGGATGCTCTCGGCGATCCGCAAGAGCCTGGCGCTGGTGCACCGGGATCACCCCCACATTCGCGAGCTCGCGGATATTCCCCGGGATGATGCCGCCACCTGGCGCATGCTGCAGCAGGCGGATTCGGTGGGTGTGTTCCAGGTGGAGTCCCGGGCCCAGATGTCGATGCTGCCGCGGCTGCGGCCTGCCTGCTTCTATGACCTGGTGATCCAGATTGCCATCGTTCGCCCGGGTCCCATCCAGGGCGACATGGTGCATCCGTTCCTGCGGCGCAAGCAGGGTTTGGAAGCGGTCACTTACCCCAGCGAGGAGATCCGCTCGGTGCTGGACCGCACTCTGGGGGTGCCCATTTTCCAGGAACAGGTGATCAAGCTGGCGATGGTGGCGGCGGGGTTTTCCGGCGGTGAAGCGGACCAGCTGCGCCGGGCCATCAGCAACTGGGGCAAGAACAGCAAGCTGCTGAGCTTCGAGCAGAAGCTGGTCCGGGGCATGATCGCGCGCGGCTACGAGGAGGATTTCGCCCACCGCCTGTTCGACCAGATCAAGGGCTTTGGCGGCTACGGTTTCCCGGAGTCCCACTCCGCCAGCTTTGCCCTGCTGGCCTGGGTATCGGCCTGGCTCAAGTGTCACCACCCGGCGGCCTTTTTTGTGGGCCTGCTGAACAGCCAGCCGATGGGCTTTTACTCCCCTTCCCAGCTGCTCCAGGATGCTCGCCGCCACGGGGTGACGGTACTGCCGGTAGATGTAAACCAGAGCACCTGGGACCACCAGTTACTCGCTGCCACCAACTCCGGGCAGCCGCCCGTGCGCCTGGGGCTGCGGCTGGTAAAAGGTCTGAGCCGCAACGGTGCCCAGCGCCTGGTGGAGGCGCGGGCGCGGGAACCCTTCCGCCAGATCAGCCAGCTGCGACAGCGGGCGCAGCTGGACAAGCGCGACCTGGAGGCGCTGGCGGATGCAGATGCGCTGGCTTCCCTCAGCGGCAACCGCTACCAGTCCCAGTGGCAGGTCATGGCCCTGGAGCAGCCCCGGCCCCTGTTGCAGGAGGAACAGCAACAGCCCGCCAGCTATTTCAATGACGGCATCCAGCTGCCGGCCCCGGCGGTGGCGGAAGAAGTGCTGGCAGATTACCGCGCTACCGGCCTGACCCTGCGCGCCCACCCCCTCAGCCTGCTGCGCGAGCAGTATCCCTTCAACCGCTGCAAGCGCCACGCGGACCTGGACACGGTGGCGAACCGGGGCTTTGTCCGCATCGCCGGCCTGGTCACCTGCCGCCAGCGCCCTGGCAGCGCCTCCGGGGTGCTGTTCCTGACCCTGGAGGATGAAACCGGCAACAGCAACGTGGTGGTATGGACCCGCACCCAGGAACATTTCCGCCGCGAGCTGATGAACGGCCGGCTGCTGGTGGTGAAGGGCACCCTGGAGCGCAAGGACGGCGTCACCCATATCATCGCCGGTGCTCTCCACGACTACAGCGAGGCACTGGCAGAGCTGCCGCTGCAGTCGCGGGATTTCCACTGAGCGGATACCGCCGGGGCGGCGCGGACCACATTGTGGCCACAAATGACCCTGTGCAGGCATGTTGCTTTTGGCATACTGCAACCCTTTTATCAGAGCAACAATGGAGAGGAGATCGCGCATGCCCTGTTTGCAGTACTCGTTCAGCCGCGCCCTGGCCCTGGCCGCCGCCCTGCTGGGCACGGCCACCGCACAGGCTGCCACCACTGTCATCCATGCCGGCACCCTGCTCGCGGTACCGGGCCAGCAACCGCTGACGGAGCAAACCCTGGTCGTTGTCGACGACAAGGTCAGCGAGATCCTGGACGGCTACCGGAACCCGGCAGAGATTGCGGAGGATGCAGAGCTCATCGACCTGAAAGACGGTTTCGTGATGCCCGGCCTGATGGACATGCATGTGCACCTGCAGGGAGAACTGGGCCCGCACAATGACAGCGAGGACCTGAAGTACTCCTCCCAGCTGGTACAGATGCAGTCGCTGATGTACGCCCAGCGGACCCTGCAGGCCGGCTTTACCACCCTGCGCGAGGCGGGCTCCAGCGAACAGGAAATGTACGCCGTGCGGGACGCCATCAACCGCGGCTGGATCGACGGGCCGCGCATTATCGCCGCCGGCGGTGTCGGAGTGACCGGGGGCCACAATGACGTCAGCGGCATGAAGCCGGAGCTGATGGAATTCTATACCGACAGCACCATCTGCGATGGCCCCTACGACTGTCGCCGCGCCACCCGGGAGGCGATCAAGTACGGCGCCGACCTGATCAAGATCACCTCTACCGGCGGCGTGTTGACCGACCGCGCCACCGGCACCGGCCAGCAGATGGAGATGGATGAGCTGAAGGAAGTGGTCAATGCCGCCCGCCGCATGGGCCGCAAGGTCATCAGCCACGCCCACCAGGAGGAGGGCATCATCGCCGCCCTGGAAGCGGGCGTCGACAGCATCGAGCACGGCACCTATGTCGGGCCCGAATCGATCAAGCTGTTCAAGTCCACCGGCGCCTACCTGGTGCCCACCCTGCTGGCGGGCCACACCGTGAAGATCATGGCGACGGAATCGGACTTCATGAGCCCGGCGATTCGTGAAAAAGCCATCCGTGTCGGCAACGACATGCAGGCAAACTTTGCCAGGGCCCACAAGGCCGGGGTGAAAGTGGCCTTCGGCACCGACACCGGTGTCTCCCGTCACGGCGACAACGCCATGGAGGCGATACTGATGCACGACGCGGGCATGACGCCGATGGCAATCCTGGTCAGCGCCACCGTCAATGCGGCGGACCTGATCGACATGTCCGCCAGCCTCGGCACCCTGGAGCCGGGCAAGCAGGCCGATATCATTGCCCTGCAAAACTCGCCGCTGGAAAACATCGAAAGCCTGCTGGACGTGGGCTTTGTGATGAAGGGCGGCAAAGTCTTCAAACAACACCTCGCACTCTGACAGGAGATCGCCGTGACCGGTGCCACAACCCAGCAGCAACAACCGCCCTTCAAGCCCGCCGACGTGCTTGACGCCCACATCATGGGCGACGAACGGACCATGTACGCCCTGTTTGACTACCTGCGCGCCAACGACCCGGTGGCCTGGGTAGAGCATCCCGACTACCGGCCGTTCTGGTCCCTGAGCCGCTACGACGACATCAAGCGTATCGGCAGCGAGAACGACCGCTTTCTCAGTGCGCCGCGCACGGTGCTGGTACCCACGGCCTTCGAGGAGGCGCTGCTGGAACGTTTTGGCACCCGCAACGGCCTCGAGACCCTGATCCACATGGACCGGCCCAAGCACCTGAAACTGCGCCGGGTCACCCGCGAGTGGTTCCTGCCCCGCTCCATCGAGAGCCTGACCGCCGAAGTGCAGGCGCTGTCGAAGGAATTTGTCGACAAGATGCAGGACATGGGCAGTGAGTGCGATTTTGTCCGTGACATCGCCCTGCTCTATCCACTGCGCATCATCCTCTCCATTCTGGGCCTGCCGCGGGAAGCTGAGGAGACCATGCTGAAGCTGACCCAGCAGCTGTTTGGCGGCCAGGACCCGACCCTGCAGCGCGGCGACAGCGAAACCGCCGGGCTGGACGTGCTGAATGACTTCGGCGCCTATTTCGGCGAGGTGATCGAGGACCGCAAGAAGAACCCGAAGGACGACCTGGCCACGGTACTGGCCAACGCGGAGGTGGACGGCGAGCCGATGAATGTGCTCGACCAGGCCAGCTACTTTATCATCACTGCCACCGCCGGCCACGATACCACCTCCGCGACCATCGGCGGCGGCATGAAGGCCCTGCTGGAGCACCCGGACCAGCTGGCCCTGTGGCGCGAGCGCCCGGATCTCGACAACGGCGCGGCCAAGGAGATCATCCGCTGGGTGTCACCGGTGCGACACATGGTGCGCACCGCCACCGAGGACCTGGAACTGCACGGTCGCCAGATCCGCTCTGGCGACAACATCGCCCTCTGGTACCCCGCCGCCAACCGCGACCCGGAAGTCTTCGACCACCCCAACCGCCTCGATCTGCAACGGGACCCGAAAATCCAGCTCGCCTTCGGTTACGGCTCCCACATGTGCCTGGGCCAGCATCTGGCGGCGCTGGAAGTATCCTGTTTCTTCCGCGAGTTGCTGCCGAGGCTGAAGGACATGGAACTCGCCGGTGACCCGGAGTGGGTCAAGGCGATCTTCGTCGGCGGCCTGAAATCGATGCCGGTGCGCTACACTCTGGACTGAACCGGTCGCAATGTTTGTTGCCAAAGTTGGGAACCGCTGACGTCAACGAGGTCGAAATGAAAACTTCGAGCATGCTGTTGGTGACCACTGTCCTGGCCCTGGCCCTGGCCGCGTGCTCGGGCACACCCCGGCCCATCGTCGACACCAAGGGTGTCGACATGAACCAGTACCACCAGGATATGGCTGAGTGCCAGCGCTTCGCCGCAGAGGTGAATGTCGCCGGCGGCGTGGCGCGCGGCGCCGGAGTGGGTGCGGCTGTCGGTGGTGCCATCGGCGCAGTGACCGGCAGCGGCACCGAAGGCGCGGCCACCGGTGCCATTACCGGTGGCGCCACCTCCGGCATCAAGAACGACCGCGAGCGGGAGCGGGTGGCCAAGAACTGCATGCGCGGCCGCGGCTACCGGGTGCTGAACTGAGCCGCGCTCAACCCCGGACCAGCGCCGCGGGCGCTCAGAACAGCTTGCGCCCCTTGTTGGCGGCGATGCGCATGCGCAGGGCGTTGAGCTTGATGAAGCCCTCCGCATCCTTCTGGTTGTAGGCACCGGCATCGTCCTCGAAGGTGGCAATGCTTTCGTCGAACAGGCTGTCGGCGGACTGGCGCCCGGCGAGGATGATATTGCCCTTGTACAGCTTCAGGCGCACCTTGCCGTTCACGTTTACCTGGCTCTGGTCGATTGCGGTCTGCAGCATCTGCCGTTCCGGTGACCACCAGTAGCCGTTGTAGATCATCTCGGCATAGCGCGGCATCAGGTCGTCTTTCAGGTGGGCGACTTCCCGGTCCAGAGTGAGGGACTCGATGGCACGGTGGGCCTTGAGCATGATGGTGCCGCCGGGGGTTTCGTAGCAACCGCGGGATTTCATGCCCACGTAGCGGTTTTCCACCAGGTCGAGGCGACCAATACCGTTGGCGCCGCCGATTTTATTCAGGCGTTCCAGCACGGTGGCCGGGCTCAGGCGCTCGCCGTCGATGGCGACAATATCGCCGCGCTCATAGTCCAGCTCAATATAGGTGGGCGTGTCCGGAGCGGCCTCGGGGCTCACGCTCCAGCGCCACATGTCTTCCTCGGCTTCTGACCAGGGATCCTCGAGAATGCCGCCCTCGTAGGAGATGTGCAGCAGGTTGGCGTCCATCGAGTAGGGGGATTTCTTCTTGGCGCTGCTGAAGTCGACCGGGATATCGCGCTCCTTGCAGTAGGCCATCAGGGTTTCCCGGGAAGTCAGATCCCACTCGCGCCAGGGGGCGATCACCTTGATCCCGGGCTTCAGCGCATAGGCGCCCAGTTCGAAGCGGACCTGGTCATTGCCCTTGCCGGTAGCGCCGTGGGAGATGGCCTCGGCGCCGGTCTCATTGGCGATCTCGATCAGGCGCTTGGCGATCAGCGGGCGGGCGATGGAGGTACCCAGCAGGTACTCGCCCTCATAGACAGTATTGGCGCGGAACATGGGATAGACGAAATCGCGCACGAACTCCTCGCGCAGATCGTCGATGTAGATCTCCTTCACGCCCATGGCCTGGGCCTTGGCACGGGCGGGCTCGACTTCCTCGCCCTGGCCGATGTCCGCGGTGAAGGTCACCACCTCGCAGGCGTAGTTGTCCTGCAGCCAGCGCACGATAACCGAGGTATCCAGGCCGCCAGAGTAGGCCAGCACCACTTTCTTGATGTCAGACATGAGTTGCTCCGTTTTCAGGGCTGTAAAGGGCCCGTATTCTACTCCGGGGCAACAGGTGATTCCCAGTCCGTATTCCCGTAGGGTGGGGTTTACGTTACCATCCCCGCTGACATTCCCTGCCCTGGCCCACTGTGACTGAACTCACTCTTACCCGCCCCGACGACTGGCACGTGCACCTGCGCGACGGCGACGCCCTGCCCCATACCTGCGCCGACATGGCACGGTATTTTGGCCGCGCCATCGTCATGCCCAATCTGACCCCCCCGGTGACCACCGTGGCCGCCGCCGGCGCCTACCGGGAGCGCATCCTGGCGGCCATGGCCGGGCTACCTCGGCAGTTCGAGCCGCTGATGACCCTGTACCTGACCGACAGCACCGACGCCGCCGAGATTCGCCGCGCGGCAGACTGCGAGTTCGTGCACGCGGTCAAGCTTTACCCGGCGGGCGCCACCACCAACTCCGATGCCGGGGTGGCCCAGCTTGAGGCCCTGTACCCAACCCTGGAGGCCATGCAGGCGGTGGATCTGCCACTGCTGGTCCACGGCGAGGTCACCGACAGCGAGGTCGATATCTTCGACCGGGAAAAAGCCTTCATTGATCGCCACCTGACGCCGATCGTGCAGCGATTCCCAAGCCTGAGGGTGGTGCTGGAACACATCACCACCGCCGATGCGGTGGACTTTGTCAGCACCTCGCCGGCAAACGTGGCCGCCACCATTACCAGCCACCACCTGTTGCTGAACCGCAACGACATGCTGGTGGGTGGCATCCGGCCGCACCTGTATTGCCTGCCGATACTCAAACGCAACACCCACCAGCAGGCACTGATTCGCGCGGCCTGCTCCGGTAGCCCGAAATTCTTCCTCGGTACCGACTCCGCGCCCCACAGCACCGGGCGCAAGGAGACCGCCTGCGGCTGTGCCGGCTGCTACACCGCCCATGCCGCCATCGAGCTGTATGCGGAAGTGTTCGAAGCCGAGGGCGCGCTGCCCCTGCTGGAGGGCTTCGCCAGCCACTTCGGGCCGGACTTCTACCGCCTGCCGCGCAACAGCGACAGCATCACCCTGCGCAAGGAAAGCTGGCAGGTACCGGCGCACCAGCCCCTCGGCGACACCAGCCTGACCCCGCTGCGAGCGGGCGACGCCGTACACTGGCGAGTACTGGATCGGGACACCACGGTTTGACGGAAGCCAGCGGGCAACGCATCTGCGACCGCTTCCGCGGCTTCCTGCCGGTGGTCATCGATGTGGAGTGCGGCGGCTTTGTCGCCGCCACTGACGCCATTCTGGAAATCGCTGCCACCATCGTACGCATGGACGAGGACGGCAACCTGGGCGTGCATCGCACCCTCAACTTCCACGTCAAGCCCTTCGAGGGCGCCAACATCGAGCAGGCGGCGCTGGATTTCACCGGCATCGATCCCTGGCACCCCTTCCGGGAAGCGGTCGACGAAGCGGAAGCCTTGGACGAGTTGTTCAAGGTGGTGCGCAAGGAAGTTCGCGACCAGAGCTGCAATCGCGCCATCCTGGTAGGCCACAACGCCCACTTTGACGCCGGCTTTGTCAACGCGGCGGTGGAGCGCTGCGGTATCAAGCGCAACCCCTTCCACCCCTTCTCGTTTTTTGATACCGCCACCCTCGCCGGCCTGGCCTATGGCCAGACGGTCCTGGCCAAGGCCTGCAGGGAAGCGGGTATCGAGTTCGATAACGCCGAGGCACACTCCGCCGCCTACGATGCCGAACGTACCGCCGAACTGTTCTGCGAAATCGTCAATCGCTGGAAGGATTCCGGCGGCTGGATGCCTGCGTTCTCCTGAGAGGACGAGACCATCGCGCCGCCTGCAGAGCGGCCTGTCAATTCCGCCCGGTTCAGCTATATTGGCGGCAAGTAAAGAATTGTGAGGTGGGTAGCATGAGCAAAGACAGCGCGGCATTCCGAAAAGGCATGATCATGGTGGGCACTATCATCGGCCTCGCGGTCGTGATCATCCTTCTCGCCAGGTATATCGGCTAGCAAACGTAGGTATTCGCATGAAGAGACTGTGTTTTTTGTCCCCGGACCTGGAGCATGCCCGCAAGGTGGTTGCGGACCTCAGGAACAACGGTATTGAAGAGCAGCATATCTACGTCCTGGCCCGCCACGGCGTCGACATGGAGGACCTGCCCGATGCCGGCCCGGAGGCGGACGACTTCATGGCCGGCTACAAGCGCGGGCTGACCCTGGGCGGCAGCGCTGGCGTACTGGCGGGTCTCACCGCCCTTGCCTTTCCCCCGGCGGGCATCGTGATCGGCGGTGGCTTCGTGCTGCTGACTGGCCTGTTCGGTGCCGGGGTCGGCGGCCTGCTGACCAGCATGGCCGGTGCCGCCTTTCCCAGCTCACGGCTGCAGGAGTTCGAGCAGGCCATCGAGGACGGCAACATCCTCATCATGGTGGATGTTCCCGCCAGTGAGGTTGGTGTGTTCGAAACCCTGATCAAGGACCTGGATCCGGCAGTCAGTGTTGAAGGCATTGAGCCTCCGGCAAAATTGATCCCCTGAGCCGGACACCGCCGGCCTACTTGCGCAGCGCGCCCTTGCGCACCAGCGGCCAGAACAGTTCCTCGCGCCAGTCAAACCGGCCCGGCAGACCAAAGCGCTCCTGCCGCTCCCGCGGTATCTTCGCGGTACCGTAGAACACGTCCAGGCAGAACAGGGTAATGGCATAGTTGCCACGCGCGTGGGCATGCTTGCCGAGGCCGTGGTGGGCGTGATGGGTGTCGGGCAGGGTAATGACCTTCTCCAGCACGTTGAACACCGGTGTCATGCCCGGCAACCGGCGCAGGGCCAGGTCCCAGCGGTAGGGGGTATGGGTCAGCGCATTGACCACGAACTCAATGAGGATGGCGGCGGCAAACACCTCGTACAGGCCCAGGTGCACGCAGATGGCACCGATCCAGGTCTGCGGCAGCAGCAAGGTCCAGAAAATGTTGTAGCGGTACAGTACCAGCGCATTCAACTGCGGCGCGCTGTGGTGGGTGCGATGCAGCTTCCAGAGCCAGCGTTTCTCGTGGGACCAGCGGTGCAGCCAGTAGTGGCAGAACTCCTGCAGGAAAAACACGACCGGGAACGCGGCCCAGAAACTAACCTCTGCCAGGGCACTCTCGGTGCCGCTAAAGACCCTGCCGAACAGCAGGCCGATCATCAGCGCCACCACGGGACCCGCCATCAGGGTCTGGGCCGAGATCCCCGCGAGGGCGAAGCCACGGTCGCGCCAGGTATTGCTGCGCCGGCTGTGGTGCCCGCCCAGGGCCTCCAGCAGCAGCATGCTCACAAATACCGTCAGGACCACTACGCCCACCAGCTGTTCTATTGTCATTATTCGTTGCTCCCGGTGATGATGTCATCAAATTCCCGGCCCGCCGCCTGCAGGCCTCCCGCCAGAAAATCCACCAGCTGCCCTGTGCGGACCGCGACCTGCCGCCGCGACCAGGGCTGCTGCGCCTGCCGCCGCTGGTGCGCCCACAGGGCAGCCGTGTGCACCAGGGTCAGGCTCGCCAGTTCCAGCCGCAGATGGCAGGTTGCCTCCGGCAGAGGTGCCAGCGCCCGGGTCAGCCACTCCGACAGCAGCCGCAGGGAGCGGCCGCGCTCGTGGCCGGCACCAAACAGGAGCGCCTGGCGCTGCTGGCTGTGCAGCTGCGACACCAGGCTCAGGTAATAGCTGTCCTGTACAGTACCCGCCAGCAACTCGAGATAGGGCAGCACCATCGCCTCGACCAGGGCCGGCAGCTGTGTAGTCCGCCCCTGCGCCTGCAGGGTTTCCAGCAGAACCATCCGGCGCCGGTTGATCGGACCCTGGCGGTACTCCAGCAACGCCTCCAGCAGCGCATCCTTGCTGCCGAAGTGGTACTGCAGGGCGGAGTTGTTGCGCTGCCCGGCCTCGCTGCTGATGCGACGAGTGGACAGGGCATCCAGGCCCTCTTCCGCAAACAGGCGCTCCGCTGTCAGCAGCAACTTGTGGGCGGTGGTGCTGGCAATATCCATGGTCATGGCGACAGTTAAGACAATTGTCTTGATTAAGTCAAGCGTATTAACCGGTCGCGACCTTAACTCTCGCGCTCATGATGCCGATCAAGCAACGTCTGCCCGAGGTAAACTATAGTGAGGCCTGCAGCAATCGCGTAAGGATGTATGTTATGGGCAAGACCAGCCTGACTATCGATGGCAATGAGGCGGCCGCCCGCATCGCCCACCTGACCAGTGAAGTCATTGCCATCTACCCCATCACCCCCGCGTCCACCATGGGCGAATGGGCCGACGAATGGTCCGCCGCCGGGCGCCGCAACCTGTGGGGCAGTGTGCCCCGGGTGATCGAGATGCAGAGCGAGGCTGGCGCCGCCGGGGCGATTCACGGTGCCCTGCAGGCCGGCGCGCTCACCACGACCTTCACCGCTTCCCAGGGGCTGCTGCTGATGCTGCCCAACATGTACAAGATCGCCGGTGAGTTGAGCCCGACCGTATTTCACATCGCCGCGCGCTCGGTGGCCAGCCAGGCCCTGTCCATTTTCGGCGACCACAGCGACGTGATGGCAGCGCGAGCCACCGGTTTCGCCATGCTGGCCGCGAACAGTCCCCAGGAGGTCATGGACTTCGCCCTGATCGCCCACGCCGCCAGCCTGCGCGGGCGCCTGCCAGTGCTGCATTTCTTCGACGGCTTCCGCACCTCTCACGAAGTGGCCAAGATTGAGGCGGTAACCGAGGATACGGTCCGGGCGCTCATTGATGAAGACGCGATTCGTGCCCACCGCGAGCGCGCCTTGTCGCCGGAACACCCGGTACTGCGCGGCAGTTCGCAGAATCCGGATGTGTTTTTCCAGGCCCGGGAAACCGTCAATCCCTGGTACAGCGCCTTCCCCGGTATCGTGCAGACCGTCATGGATGAGTTCGCCACCCTGACCGGGCGCCAGTACCGGCTGTTCGAGTATGTTGGCCACCCCGAGGCGGAGCGGGTGCTGGCACTGATGGGCTCGGGGGCCGAAACCGCCCGGGAAACCGTGGATCATCTGGTGGCCCGGGGCGAGAAGATCGGGCTGCTGAAAGTGCGCCTGTTCCGGCCCTTTGCCGCCGCGGCCCTGCTCGCAGCCCTGCCCGCCAGCACCCGCGCCATCGCCGTGCTGGACCGCAGCAAGGAACCCGGCGCCGACGGCGAGCCACTGTACAAGGACATTCTCGCCGCGCTGGCGCAGGAAGCCATGACCGGGGGCGCCCGTGCCGGGCTGCCGCGGGTGATAGGCGGCCGTTTCGGGCTCTCCTCCAAGGAATTCACCCCCGGCATGGCCAGGGCGGTGTTCGATGAGCTCGCCAAAGACACACCGAAGAACCACTTCACCATCGGCATCCACGACGACGTCAGCCACAGCAGCCTGGACTGGGACCCGGACTTTCGCACCGACGCCCATGCCCACAGCATGCAGGCCCTGTTCTACGGCCTCGGCAGCGACGGCACTGTCAGCGCCAACAAGAACAGCATCAAGATCATCGGCGAGAGCACCGACCTCCATGCCCAGGGCTATTTCGTCTATGACTCGAAAAAGTCCGGCGCCACCACCGTGTCCCACCTGCGCTTCGGGCCCCAGCCGATCCACGCCAGCTACCTGATCGAGGACCACAGCGCCGGCTTCATCGCCTGCCACCAGCCGGGTTTCCTGCACAAGGTCGACATGCTGCGCAAGGCCGCCCCCGGCGCCACGTTCCTGGTGAACTCGCCATTGCCCCCGGACCGGTTCTGGGGCGGCCTGCCGCCCCACTGCCAGCAACAGATTGTCGACAAGAGCCTGAAGCTGTACCGCATCGACGCCTACCAGGTCGCCGCCGAGACCGGCATGGGCAAGCGCATCAACACCATCATGCAGGTCTGCTTTTTCGCCATTTCCGGCATTCTCCCGGCGGAGCAGGCCATCGCCGCCATCAAGGACGCGGTGGAGAAGACCTACGGACGGCGCGGGGGGCGCATCATCGAGCGCAACTTCCAGGCCATCGACGCGGCACTGGCGGGGCTGCACCAGGTCGAGCCCGGCAGCGTGCGCGACAAGGTTGTTCCCCTGCACGCGGACGTCGGCAGCGGCGACAGCTTTGTCGAGCGGGTTACCGCCCGTATCATGGCGGGCCAGGGCGACCTGATCCCGGTCAGCGCCCTGCCCGCGGACGGCAGCTTCCCGCTGGGCACGGCGGCGCTGGAGAAGCGCAACCTGGCGCTGGAGATTCCGGTCTGGGATGCGGACCTCTGCACCCAGTGCGGCAAGTGCGCCTTCGTCTGTCCCCACAGCGTGATTCGCAGCAAGGTCTTCAGCGAGGCACTGCTGGCGCAGGCGCCCGCCACCTTCAAGGCAGCGCCAGTGCGCAACAAGGACTACCCGGCCGGCCAGGTCATGAGCTATCAGGTGGCGCCAGAGGACTGCACCGGCTGTACCCTGTGCGTGGACATCTGCCCCATCCGCGACAAGGGCAATGCCAGTCACAAGGCCGTCAACATGGCTCCCATCGAGCCCCTGCTGGAAGCGGAAAAAACCAACTGGAACTTTTTCCTGCAGCTGCCGGAGTTCCCCCGCGAACAGCTCAAGACCACTACCATCCCCGGCGCCATGGTCATGCAGCCCCTGTTCGAGTTTTCCGGCGCCTGCGTCGGCTGTGGCGAAACGCCCTACCTGCGGCTGGTGAGCCAGTTGTTCGGGGACCGCATGGTAATCGCCAATGCCACCGGTTGCTCCTCCATCTACGGCGGCAACCTGCCGACCACCCCCTGGGCACACAACGCCGAGGGTCGGGGCCCGGCCTGGAACAATTCCCTGTTCGAAGACAACGCCGAGTTCGGTCTCGGTATCCGCATCGCCATCGACCAGCAGGTGAGCCAGGCCAGGGACCTGCTGCAACAGCTGCGCGGCGAGGTGGAGCCGGCACTGGTGGACGCGATTCTCGGTGCCGACGAGAGCGACGAGGCCGGCATTCACGAGCAGCGCCAGCGGGTGGCAGCACTGCGACAGGCATTGACAGGCCTGGAGGGAGACGGGGCCCGCCGCTTGCTGCAGTTGAGCGAAAACCTGTGCCGCAAGTCGGTCTGGTGCGTGGGCGGCGACGGCTGGGCCTATGACATCGGCTACGGCGGCCTGGATCATGTGCTGGCCACCGGCGAGGATATCAACATCCTGGTACTCGACACCGAGGTGTACTCCAATACCGGCGGCCAGACCTCCAAGGCCACGCCCCGCGGCGCGGTCGCCAAGTTCTCCGCCGGCGGCAAGGCGGTGGCGAAGAAGGACCTGGCCCTGCTGGCGATGGAATACCCGAACGTCTATGTGGCCCATGTCGCCTACGGCGCCAAGGACACCCAGACCCTGAAGGCCTTCCTGGAAGCGGAGGCCCACGACGGCCCGTCCCTGATCATTGCCTACAGCCCCTGCATCGCGCACGGGGTGGATCTGAGCAACAACCATCGACAGCAGGACATGGCAGTAAAGAGCGGGCACTGGCCCCTGTTTCGCTTCAACCCGGCGCGTATTGCCCAGCACCAGAGCCCCCTGCAGCTGGATTCGCCGGCGCCCAGCATTCCCTACCGGGAGTTCGCCGACTCCGAGACCCGCTTCAAGATGCTCTGGCACACCCACCCGGAGGCAGCGGAAAAATTTGTCGCCCAGGCGCAACACGACGTGGCCCTGCGCTACCAGCACTACCTGCAGCTGTCGCAGCTGGACTGGAGCGAGGAGGCCACCCTGTCGGCCCCGCGCGCCCAGCTGCGCAAGAAGGGCGACCAGAACCGGAACGGGGAGACACCTGACCATGACTGACCTGAGCACCCGCTACCTGGGCCTGAACCTGAAGAACCCGCTCGTGCCCTCTTCCTCTCCCCTCACCGGCAAGATCGACAGCGCCCTGCGGCTGCAGGATGCCGGCGCCGCCGGTATTGTCATGCCGTCCCTGTTCGAGGAAAAAATCGAGCAGGAGCACGCCCTGCTGGACCGCTTCCTCGACGAGCAGTCACTGGGCCACGGCGAAGCCACCAGTTTCCGGCCCATTCCGGCAGAGTACAAATCCAGCGAGGACCAGTACCTGGAGACCCTGCAGCAGCTGAAATCCGCGCTGGATATCCCGGTGATTGCCAGCCTCAACGGCGTCACCGCCGGCGGCTGGCTGGAGTGCGCCCTGGCCATCCAGGATGCCGGCGCCGACGCGCTGGAGCTGAACGTCTACTACGTCCCGGGTGACAGCAGTGAAACCGCCACCGCAGTGGAGCAGCGCTACCTCGACATCGCCGCGGCACTGCAACCACGGGTCAAGATTCCGGTAACGGTAAAACTCTCCTCGCAGTTCAGCGCGCCGCTGGATTTCGTCCGCAAGCTGGAGCAAACCGGGGTCCAGGGCGTGTGCCTGTTCAACCGCTTCTACCAGCCGGATATCGATCTGGAGACACTGACGATGGTGCCGAAACTGGACCTGTCCAGCTCCATTGAGTCACTGCTGCGGGTGCGTTGGGCAGGCATGCTCCACGGGCACACGAGCTGCAACATTGCGGTAACCGGCGGTTTCCATACCGCCGCGGATGCGCTCAAGGCACTGCTGGCCGGGGCCGATGTGGTACATCTCTGCAGCGCGCTGCTGCTGCAGGGGCCGCAGCTCATCGAGACCCTGCTGGCGGACATGCAGCGCTGGCTGGAGGCAAAGGAGTACACATCGGTCGATCAACTGCGGGGCAGCCTGAGCTGCCGCCACGCCCCCAACCCGGCGGACTACGCACGCGCCAACTACATTGATGTGCTGGACAGTTACACGGTGCCGGACGGGGTGAAATTCTGAACCGCCATGATGGCCCCAGCAGTTACAGGTGGCGGCGCGTAAAACTGTCCATGGCGGGTTTCCTTGCAGTCGCTCAATGTTTGCCCAGGGTACCGTCTCCCTGCTCCACCGACTTCACCCGCAGGTGACGGACACGCCCCGATGGCAGCGGCCACTGGATCTCGCCGCCCACCGCGAGGCCGATCAGCGCACTGCCCACCGGGGTCAGCACGGACACCCGCATCTTGTCCACATCGGCCTCCTGAGGATAGACCAGCGTCACGGTGGTTTCCTGACCGGCATCGGTGTCCTCGAAAGTCACCCGGGAATGCATGCTGACAATACCCTCGGGAAATTCCTGGTCGGGCACGGTATCGGCACGGGCCAGCTCTTCATCCAGGGCATCCGCCTGCGGACCGTCATGGTGCTCGATAGCCGCCTGCAGGCGGCGGTAGTCGCTGTCCCGGATGGTTATCGGGGAATTGATCTCGGCACTGTTCATCATTAAGACTCCATGGCCCCTGGTTGGCGACTGCGGAAGCCGGCTGTCAGGGTACTGTTGCATAGGTTGGTAAAGCGCGACCGCCGCCCAAACGGGCTGCAGCAAGCTCTGTTGTTATCGGGATACTGCCTGAGAGGGTGGCGCGACGATCAGGCCGGCAGGGAAGCCTGATCGCCGCGCACGGGGAAGACGCCGGCAGCACTCTGCGTCCGGGTTGCAGTCGAAACGACAAGAATGGGCTGTGCACTGAACATAGGCTCAGCATAGCATAACGACGGTAGCCGGCGAACCCTGGGGAACCTCTGAACAACTCCCTGTGCTCTCTGCGTGGCCTGAAGCGTGCAGATGCAAGACGCGTCGCGCAGGGAGTTGTTCAGAGGTTCCCTAGCGCCGGTAGTCGCTGATCTGCACTTCCTCACCGTAGTCACCGTAGTCACCCAGGGCGCGCAGGTTGCGGAATTCCTGCCAGGGCAACGGACGATAGTGAGCGGGCGAGGACGCCGACACCAGGCCCGGGAGCGGCGCAATTATCGAGTCCTGGCCCGGGTTGAGAAACCAGGCCATGCTGAGACGCGCCTGGTCCGAGCTGGCGCGAACCCGGTGCAGCGGCGCCAGGTAGCGATCGTTGGACCAGACCTGGAGCATGTCTCCCACGTTGATCGTGAGTGCGTCCGGCAGCGGGTCCACGTCCAGCCACGCGTCCCGGTACTGCACCTGCAGGCCCGGCACCTGGTCCTGCAACAGCACGGTCAGGGCACCCGCATCGGTATGGTGACTGATGCCAAAGGGTCCTGCCGGGGGAGCCTCCGCGCCCAGCGGCAAATCCCCGGTCGGATAGTGATTCAGTCGCAGGAAGCTGCCGTGTGCCGGAGCAAAGTGTGCGACGAGACTGGCCGGGGGTTGCGCCAGCCCCTCGCACAGGCGCTGCAGCAGGTCCAGCGCCAACGCATGGCAGGCATCCGCGAACGCTTGCAGCACCGGCCGCAGCTCCGGCATGGCGGGCGGCCATGGCGTTTGCCCCAGGGGTGCAAAATCAAAGATCTCCTTGCGATCCCGCAGGTTCTTGGTGAGCTCCCGGTCATAGTAGCCAAACGGGTTGTCGAGGGTGCGGCTGGCAGCCTGCTTGAGCGCCAGATCGCTGGCGAAGAAGGCCCGGGCCGCGGCCTGGACATCAGCGACCAGCGCCGGCGCCAGCCCGTGGCCGGTCACCTGGAAGAAACCCCAGCTGCCTGCGGCGGCGGCCAGCTCGGCGACGACGGCCTCGCGCCGGTCGCTGAGGTCGATAACAGGTATGGTTGGCGCGGTCATGCCGGGAGACTCCTGCTGCGGGTTCGCTGACAGGATACATTATGCCGCGGGTGTGTCGCGCGATGCACTATCCCGCCATACACTCCGCCGTCGGCTTTTGACCTCGGCAACCAGCTCTCTATACTGGCCACACACACAGCAAAGAGATTATCCGATGCAGGCATTTTTCCATTCCGCCCAGGACCAGCATATTCCGCAAACCTACTTCACCCGGGGCCAGATGCGCCAGCCGCAGGAAGTGCCGGACCGCACCGGGCACATGCTGACAGGCTTGCAGGAGCTGGGGGTAAAGGTTTCAGAACCGGTAGACCGGGGCGCCGGCCCCATATCCCGGGTGCACGACCTCGACTACCTGCGCTTCCTGCAGTCAGCGCACCGGCGCTGGAAGGAGATCCCCGAGGACTGGGGCGACGAAGTGATGTCCAATATCTTCGTGCGCGAGCCCAATGCACTGCGCGGGATCCTGGCCGAAGCCGCCCGCTATCTCGCCGACGGCAGCTGTCCGGTTGGCGCCAATACCTGGCACGCCGCCTACTGGTCGGCCCAGTCGGCAGTCGCCGCGGCCGAGGCGCTGCTGGCGGGCGACCGCAGCGCCTACGCCGTCTGCCGGCCCCCGGGCCATCACGCCCGCCGCGATGCCGCGGGCGGCTTCTGCTACCTGAACAACGCTGCCATCGCCGCCCAGCACCTGACTTCGCGCTTCCCGCGCATCGCCATCCTCGACACCGACATGCACCACGGCCAGGGTATCCAGGATATCTTCTACCACCGCAGTGACGTGCTCTACGTCTCCATCCACGGCGACCCCACCAATTTCTATCCAGTGGTGAGCGGCTTCGAGGACGAGCGCGG
>TARA_R110002110_G_scaffold148108_1_pt1 | contig 21397 bp, 32 predicted proteins | sample TARA_R110002110 | Tara Oceans TARA_R110002110 (sample SAMEA4397330) | marine metagenome | biome: Polar Biome; feature: [SRF] surface water layer (ENVO:00010504); material: water (ENVO:00002006), including particulate matter (ENVO:01000060) such as... | depth 5 m
ATGCTTGAGCAATATGGAATGATAACGATGATAAAGAATAAGGCTATTACGGCGATTGTTGTTTCTTTCATAGTATTTTTAGTGTTATTTGTCTGATCCATTACAACAAGAATGTTTTCACCATTCAAACCAAAGACCCTTATGGGCTAAAGATAATCTTAGCCGACCAAAGCTTTTACGTAGGAGTAATACTCGTAGGCTTCATCAATCTCATCAGGGATAGAGTCGATATAACTACCTGCACCCGCAGACTGAACACTGTGTTCCGTAGCCGGAACACTAGCACCTACAAGTTCCTTATCACTATCAGCACCATAGAACTCTTCAAGGTAATCAATAGCGGGAACTGTATCAGTCCCACAGAATGATAATAGATGTCCTGCTGCACTAGTGGTTGCAGACTCATAAGATGAATGCCCCCTAAATGAGAAATCGTGACCGCTCCAAGGAACAAAATCAATCATCTCAGGATTAGTTTTTTCAGCCCAACCATTAAGTATTTTCCTATACATAAGTGCCGTAGTTGCACTAGTGCATGGTAGCCAAATAGTTGTAGATAAGATTGTCTCAATTAGATTTGTCAACCAAAAGAATCTAGCGTCAGTATTCCAAACTACAAACATTGGCACTCTCAGGTTCACATTAGAACCTTCTGGCAATGACCAAATTTCCAATGGTAGATATCCGAGAGCATGTAGATCACGAATATGTTGATCCCCAACTTGATTAGATCCAAGATAATTATTAATTCTTCGATTATATCGAGTGACAATTTCTTCGATATCCTTAGAGAAGAAGTTTTCTTGCCAATCTTCAATAAGATATTTCTTAATGAAATATTGAAGTCCAAATAAAATCACCTTATCTAAGCCCTCTACACGACTTCCTCTAGCCGTAAGATTACTAAAGATTAGTTGGGTATTATCCCCATACTGTCTTCGATGGTCAATTTTATATCCGTCTACGAGCAATGCTGGGATTGTGTTTTTCATATGATGCTTTTACGTTTAGAGTATATTCGGGTTTTAATTAGTTACTCCCCCCCCCCACATATAGGGCAGATAGAAGCAGGGTGATCAAAATTACCTTCTCCACATTCCTTACATGGGTAGTTTACATTCTCACTCATTTAATCAAAACATTGGTCTGTTCTAGGTCCACCATTCACGTTAGTAACTATAACACGAATACGTTCAGATGCTTTTTTCCTTGCCTTTTTAAAAGCTTGTTTTTCATTTTTAGCTTCAATAGAATACCAAGCAACTTCGTAGTCGTTACTAGAGTAAGGACTTGGAAATTGAACTGTAATGTTGTATGTATTCATAATTTAAACGGTCATATATATATTGAAACACTTGAACTTGTGAATGTCCGGGAAGTTATACGTGTCCCAATCTTGTCGGGAATTAGTTGTGTAAACCTTGTCGAAGAAGCCACATACCTTTTCAATACCCGGCCTACAGTCACTATGACTAGTGAATAGAGCTAGATCTCCACAGTTCTTACTCCTCAATACACTACCAAGACCTAGGAACGTTCCACCCATTGAATTAATATCATCAACGATTAGAGTGGGATATCCATTAAGATCGTCAGCTTGAACATGGAACTCCTTAAGACTTCCATCCTTAACATCCCTAACCTTTTCACAACGGATAAGGTTGAAGTTCTTCTTGGGAATATTATTAGCCAAGTGTTTTACAATACTTGCTACTCGCTTACCAGCACCAGCATCAGGACATGCAATGTTCCAATTCACACTACCGTCAAATACATCATCGAAGATAATATCTTCTACAAATTCATTATCAAGATCAAGTTGCCTACAGTTATCAAGCAATGCTGGAGTTACTTCGGAGTGAGGAGTATAGATAGACACCTTATCAAAGGCACACCCATTAATCATATCAGCAAAGACCTTAATGGTCAATGGTTCCCCTTCATTGCAAACCCTATCTTGACGAGCCGCAGGGAAGTAAGGCATGACTAGTTCAATCTTTGTAAAGCCCATACGCCTTGCAGCATCATTAGCTAGAACAACCATAATCAAGTCTCTAACATTGTTATATCGTTGAGTGATAACAAGAACTACTTCAATATCTACTACACGTTGAGTGATTTGAATGTGAGGTTCTCCCCCTTTAAAATCCAATTGCTTATGTTCTAATTCATACCATTCAGTTGGGTTGAATTTAGGATCTAGATTTAAAGCGTATTTAGTTTGCATCATGTTATTAGTATATAAAAGTGGTTGTGTCAGGCTTTGAACCCTGAACTGACTCCGAATCTTTGGAGTTCGTGCTACTTACACCACACAACCGAATCTTTAGATGAAGACAGTGATAACACCATCAACCTCATCCCAATCCAACCAAAGGTCTTGGAGTGCATCCAAGATACTTTCCTTAGTTGGATATGCGGGGGAGAAGCTATTCTGAATTTGACGAAGAGTTACTTCCTCATACCCATTTTCAACCTTGCGATCAATATATGCTCCAACTCTCACAATTAGAGAATCACGTTCTTCAAACGAATTATCATCTTCCTCTGATACAACGTTTTGTTCCCCTGTTTCACTCACAACAGAGTCTTCAATTTCTGCAACAAAGTCTGATAGAACTTCATATTTAGAAACACGACACTTTTGGAATGAGTAATCTTTTGGCACGGAGACAACATCAGCGGGGTCAACCTTAACCAATACCATCTTGGTTGCGAACCTACTAGCATAGTCCAGAGAACCTACATGGAGTCCATGAGAACATTCGTTAGACCTATCATCATCCACATCCCTGCGGAGAACTTCAACCACTTCCCCAATACCATTGAAAATTTGACCAGCGGCGTTAACCTTTCCTTGAAGAACTTTAGTCTTAGTATTACCAGTCGAAGAATAGTAATCATTCCTAACACCCTTGTATGCTACGAGGAAACCATCTTCCGTAATTGGAAGTTCCTTATATGAGAGGAAGTCAACAAGTTCATCAACGGAAGATGAACTTGAATTTTCCTTAAGCTTTTCCCAAAACTTCTCAAAGTGTCCAATGGGTAGACCATCTTCGATGATAGACTTAACCTTGGTCGCCAAGGACTTAGGTAGAGTTTCGCCATGATAGAAGATATCTTCTCCTACGATTTCGAACCCATCCTTACCGTGGAGACTCTTAACGTTACACTTATGTACAAGTTCTTCTAGGGCTACTTCTTGTTCGTCTACAGGAAGACCCAAGATTTCAACAACCCTAGCGTATTTCTTATCAGTCTTTTCGACTCGGACTTTCTTACCACCATCCGTAAAGACAGTGACGGCATTTGCATTTGTTATATATTTCACGTTTTTGTTTGTGTTTTTGTTTTGTAGATGTATTACAGCTTTCGCTTTATTGTATTCTATTTTTCCCTATTTGTCAATTATATTTTTTAAAAGCTATAAACTTTACCAGTGTCCATTTCATGTTATCAGTATATTTGGGTTTTAATTACTTCAATCTTAGGATCACTCGAAGATCTGACCTAGTGATATGGCTTACTCCATAACTCTCTTTCATGGAATTAAGAATTCTACCTCTGGTAGATACTTCCTTAGTTAGTTTTTCCCTAAGATTTTTGATTCGATCAACTTTAGTTGGAACATTCTTAAGAGCTTGGATAGTTCTAGGATTGTAGATAACATTAAAGAACTCTCTCTTAGCTGTAGATTCAGCGTTATCAGATGCTCTTTGAAGATCATTGGCTATTCGAATCTCCCTAGTTCTAGCATTATACTCTGGACAGTCTGGAGTCAACCATCCAAGTTCTACTAGTCCTTCTAGTAATTTCTTACTTGAAACATTCCACCAATTAGAACGTGTACCATATTCCTTAACATATCCAACAGTTCTCGCTTGGAGTTGGATCATAGTAGCAGTCTTATGCCAGTCATCATCTTGTTCTACACCTGCAAAGGTGTTCTGAATAACCTCAGCTTCCAACTCATCGGAAGTAACATGGTGTTTATATCCATATTTAGCATATGCCAAATATTTCACATCCACACAATCCTTTGCAAGTTTTGGAAGTTTAAGTTTCTTAACATCTGCAAAGACACAATCGGAAACATCCAAAGTATCGGTTCCATCTTTAAATTCGGTTAGACGATCTTCTCTGATCCAAACAAATCCTCTATAATCCGTAGGATCGATATGCCTTAGAGACGCATCTAGTCGCTTCCACCAATTATTCCAGTTCTTAATGTTTGGAAATATATAGATTATATGCTTACCATTATTGGCTGGTTTATGTAACGGGGCTGTATATGGGTGACGGTTGACGACATTCTTCATCCTTTGAGTATCTGGGAAGCATTCGGCAAAGCGATACGTGAACCAATCCCCTGTATAATCACTTGCATCCAAGTGGCCTGTAATGAAATCTCCAAACTTAGGAACTACGATAGCCGATCTTTCGTCAACCCAAAGAGTTTTCATCATTTCATTAATCTCTGTAAAGATTTTAACATTAGCTGGTGTACTTTCAATACTTTCTCGACTAATAGGAACTGTAAGTTTACCAATAGGAACATCGATTACGATATCGGCCTTCATATTAGGCATCCCCGGAATACTATAGTCTCGATTGTAAATAATACCACCCATTCGGATGAGACAGCGAGGGGCGGCAAAACGGTCAAGCAGGTTGATATACCTATTAACAGTATAGTCCCCAATAGTCTTAGATTCCTCTGGGATTAGAGGAATGTCTACACTGTTTTTATGTTCGTCGTGGAATACGATGTTAGTATTAGGACAGAGAGAATTGACGAACCTTTTACACTTTCTAGAAAACTCCCCAACATCATTGGTAACGTCCAAGGAAATTTCAATACCTTGTTCGGTAGTTGGTTCCTTACTAATTTCAAAGATCTCTCCAACTGGAATACCATTCTTACCTGCTCCTAGACTAGAACAGTATGAAGTCTTAACTCCATCGTGATGGGATGTGATGAAGAAGCTATCAGTATAGCATAGAGGACTCTTAGATCCTACACCAAATCCACCAATAGATTCATTATCATGTCCTTTGGTAGATTCAAAATACATACCAAAGATATTACGAATACCATGATCGCTAAGACCAAGGGCATGATCCCTAACCTTCCATATCCATTGATCATCCACTAGGGACAGTTTAACTTCTACGGACTTTTTAATTTTATGCTTGTTATGTTCATCGTCAGCATTGCTGATTAGCTCACGAATCACCGCAAGCATTTTATCAGTATAGATCCTATCCCGAAGGAAGTAGCTTGCAATGTCCATGCCTTTAACAGACATGCCCATTACAGAGGAAGTCATTCCCTCCGATGCGATTGTTTTAGTAGTAAGAACTCCTGTTTTCATTGTGGTATCAGTATATTCGGGTTTTAATTAGCGTTTTCCAATCAATCTCAACCAAATGTGGTTTAATAGCCAGTAAAGTGTTCGGAAGAATCCTGCGACATATGCATATATTGTTTTCATTGTGATATCAGTATACTCGGGTTTTAATTAAGAACTATTTTAAGTGGGAAGCTTAGGACTTGTACCTAAACCTTCTTATCTTCACGATAACCTGTGCTACTTACACCAACTCCCCGACCCCTTAGAGAGATCTAATGTTACTCTTACGTAACACTCGGGTAAAGTCTCGTGTATCAACATTAACCCATTCGCATCGGTGTTGATTCTTACGATCAAGAACCATAGTCTCTCCTCCAAGGATATGGAAACTTCCATCTGAATGTCGAACCATCTTAACATTAAAGATTTTAGGGTTCTTCATCTGATCTTTATTTTCCAGCCACTGTTTATTTTTTCTATTCATTTTCATATATTTTGTTTTCTTCATGTTATCAGTATAGTCGGGTTTTAATTATAGATTATTCTACTTTAGGTTATATAACCCTCCTGTCTCAACTTCTCATCCACGCTCTCTAAGAAATCGTCCACTTCTAATTCATTGATTATATCATCACAATCCTCTTTAAGTCTCTCTAGAGTTTTAAAGTGGTTGCATAGTTCTTCTGGGGGTGACTTCGATGCGTCGAAGTCATCAATTTTACTTCTCACATTTGTAACCTCTTGTTCCAGTTTATATCTTCTTACTTCATATTCTTCATCTGTCATAAAATTTAACTAGTCCTATTGTGGTCTAATATTCTGATAGTCTTGGTAGACATGATATCATATATTTCTTCAAAGCTCCACACATCTTTCTTATAGTCCCAACCACAGTCAAGACCTTTTTGTGATTCTGCTTCAGGTCTACGTCCAACGTCTTGTAAGTGGCTATGACCAGATAACATCCATGATGCTCTTGAGTCCTTATGCCAAATCCTAAGAGGGAAGTGATTCATGACTACAATCTGTTTCCCAATTCGGATTTCTTGATGATTTCCGAGAAAGGTTACATTACCCATTGTAATAGGGTAAACCTCTAAGTCAAGTTCATATTGTGATTTAACCTCTTCTTTGTAGATTCGAAACATGTTAGATTCATGATTCCCCCAAATGTAGTTAACATTCTTACACTTGATACGACTAAGCCATTCCTTACATTGAGTGTCAGAGGCATTTAGGAAATTATCCCCAAGATTCCAAAGAATATCATCTTCTCCAACCGTCTTGTTAATAGTATCAATCTGATGTTCTGCACATTCCAAATGACTATCATATCCTCTAGATTTCCATATAGGAAGATCCCATGATGGGTTATGAAATGTATGGAAATCACTTATCCAGTAATGTTTATTCCTTGTATCCCAAGGATATTTTAAAATCTTATTCATCTTTCACTCCCTTCTCTTTTTTTAAATATTCCATTATCTCCTCCGATGATGTAAGTCTATCAGACTCCACCCCTTTGTCAAGGATCAAAAGCACAGGGGTTGTCCTGATATTATGCTTTTTGAAATTCTTTGGATGATCTTTCACATTCTTCCATTCCATTTCAATCTCTTCCTGTTCAAGCTTGCGCTTAAGCATGAATCCAAGACCCTCCCAAGGATTCAGAAATAGTATAGTAGTCATGTTAACAACTCCGAAACCATCTTAGAGATTTTCTTATTATCAGCCTTACCCTCAACCTGTAAAACAACACGTTGAATGACCCTACCCATATCTCTCTTAGTTCGGGCAGCTAGATGGCAGATAGAATCTAATACGATAGTTCTCAATTCATCTTCCGTAAGGTCTACAGGTAAGTAGGTCTTAAGGACTTCAATTTCACTATTCTCTGCAAGAATGAGATCATCCCTTAGAGAACTAACGAACATCTTAATCGCATCTTCTCTCTTAGAGATTTCCTTACGGATAATTCCAATGATTTCTAATTCCGACACATCCTCATTAACATTGCCCTTTAAGAGTGCTGCATTTTGTATCGATGATTTAATTTGACGAAGGACATTAAGTTTCGTAGTGTCCTTGTCTCGCATTGCTTGTTTCAAGTCTTCTTGTAAATTCATAATTCTCCAGATTCTTTTAATAACTTTCTAGCTTGTGCTAACTTCTATATTTGACATAAAAATATTATATACAATTAATAAAAAAGCAAGCTTATTTAGAGTTGATTTAATAAGTGTATAATTGACTTACCCACGGCAAAAGCTAGATTAACGGGGACAGCATTACCTATTTGTTTATATTGGGCAGTTAAACTCCCCTGTAAATCCCACTCATCGGGAAAGGTTTGTATCCTTGCATACTCTCGTACCGTAAATGGCCTAACTTCGTCTGGATGACAACGTTCCGTTTGATTTTGATTAGGAGAACAAACTAAAGTTAAACTAGGTTCATCCCAATGCATACGCCTAGCAATACCAGTCTTACCTCCACCTAGATAAAAGCTCTTACCCATATAAGATTTTTGTATATCAATTGGTAAATCTCTCCAATATCCACCGGGGGGTACTAATTTTAAAACATCATATTTTCTATCTGAGTATAATTGACCTTTAGAATTAGGAACAGACTTATTATACAAAATACCTTTCATTAACCCATCTTTCAAAGCAAGCGGTCTAACATACGCAGAAGGCGCATTATATGTTAATTTAGAAACTAAATCGTTTCTAATTCCTACTAAAAATAAGCGTTCTCTTTTTTGAGGAACTTTATAGTGAACAGCCTTTAATAACATTGGGTCTACTAAAGTATAACCTAAATCAGTTAATACATTTTTTATAGTATTTAAGGTTGCACCTTTATTATGGGATAGTAGACCTTTAACATTTTCTCCTACAAATACCTTTGGTTGCACCTCTTTAATTGCCCTAGCAAACTCAAAGAATAATGTACCTCTAGTATCTTCAAATCCTTGTTGTTTTCCCGCAGATGAAAAAGCCTGACAAGGAAAACCACCTGCAAGTAAATCCACTTTATCTACGTAAGGGGAAAAATCTAAATTAGATACATCTCCTTCTACTACATTCCAATTAGGTCTATTATACCTTAAGGTATTACAGGAGGCTTTATCGAACTCATTTAATAAAATATTATTAAATCCCGCCTTTTCTAAACCTATAGCCATTCCACCTCCCCCAGCAAATAACTCTAGGGATGTGTAATCGGACTTAGATTTAATAGATATAAACTCATCCCAATTACTATTCAATACTGGATTTAAAGGAGCTATATTCAATAAATCTTTAGCTAAAAAATTACCATCCTTATTACAAGCTAATTTTCCCTTTTTCTCCCAACTTTGTAATGTTCTATCCGATATTGATAAAATACTCAAAACTTCTCTTCGTGTAAAATCTTTAAGCTTTATCATAATATATTACGGGTTTAGATGGTTTCTTAGGTTTACCACTTACACTCATTTTCTTACAGACTTACAGTTTTACTTACAGAGACATTTTGATCACCCACTGGAAGTTTACCAACACTACTCAAGAAGTCGTTGATGTCTTGACATGTATACTTAGCCCCCTTCATACGTGATTGGATCTTCTTCATAGTCACTGGACCATGTTTTGAAACATAATTGAGGATCAAACTCTGATCACCCAATGACATTCCCTTCCCCAGATCGAGAAAGAAGGTAGAGCCAACAGGAGTTTGATTTGAAACCTCAGACAAGCTAAAGACCATATAACCACCCGCATCATCCCTCACATCATAATTATTAAGAAGATCATTCTCCAAGAGTTCCGTAAAGATTAACCTTACGATGTCATGGGGAACATTACTACTGAGTCCAAAGATAGTATAGTCTTCATCCACGCAACTACGAATTTCCTTAGTTATATCATAGATAGAGAATGGATCATTGTTGAAACTCTTGATAGCCAAGAGTACTGCTGTTGTTATGTTCACTTCTTTCATATTATTGTAATTTTAATTCGTTTTTCGTTATAGACGATTTACTCATATTAGTAGTATATTCGGGTTTTAATCAATGTAACTCTCAATAGCGATTCTAATAATCTTATCGTCGATCACCTTATCATCAAGTTTTTGGAAAGCGTATGGAATCATCCATCCAGACCACTGAGTAGTAATTGATAATGCTTGCTCTTTACGAGTATCATACTTAGAAATGTATCTCTCAATCTCTAGGTCGATAATAGTGCGAGTATGCACTACCTTACCATAAGCCTCTGTAACTTGACCAATGTAGTCCTCGTTCTTGACAGCAACCTCATGGTCTATAGTTTCTTCGATATATGTGAAGAATTTCGTCTCTTCAATGAATTTAGGAGATGCCATGAATACGTCAAGCACATGTTTAATGCTCTTTATACCCGTGCAAATAGAATGTAATGCTCTATACCATTCGGATTTAATCTTACGAAGTTTCTGACCATCTTCGGAGTATAATACAACACCTTCACTACCAACCCAAAGGTCAACATCTCTAATACACTGGTCAATTGATTCAAATTCGTGATACTTTGGTCTATCTAACTTCCAAGCTAATGCTAATAAGTCTAATGTCTCCTGTGGGAGTAGTGCGCCAGTATCATTCTCAACTATACCTACAAGGGTAAGTGTAGGTTCAGCAACTTCACTGATCACGATTATATTGGTTCTAGTTTGCCACTCGGTTAGAATACTATACTTCTGATGATTATAAATACCCTTTATAAATTCTGGATATTTATCCTTTAAAAATTGTATCTCATGTCCATTATCCATCCCTTCAGCATTGAAAGTTCCGCGAGTTCTATGTATCAGTTCATCATTATGAACACCCCAAATAATAAGAGATCCATCCTTCTTTTCAACTGCGGTAAAACACCCATCTGGAAATTTATCTAAGTCGGGTTGTTCTGGATAGTTGAAAAATTTATCAAATCCTCTACTGACGATTTTATGATCAGATTTACGAACGATCATTGATCTAAATCTGAGAGTATCTTCTACCCACTTACACTTGATATTATTAGGGTTGAGTAATATACACTTATCCCCACCGATAATTCCATCTTTAAAGGAAAACATTTCGAAATCTAGATTTATATTAAATATTTTCATTATCTTCAATATAAGGATTACTTAGAATACCCTCAACGGTTCCTGCTGGCATATCCTCAAGAGTTTCTACAAACTTCCTCAAAAGCTTGAAACTATTAGGGACAAATTTATCAGGAATGTCTCCAACCCCATCAACAACATGTTTAGCTTGTTTGGCTAACATCATAGATGCTCCATGAGTCTTAGCCATAAGTTTATCATGTTCAATATCTGTCATGGATGATATATTTGTTATCTTTCCCATTTTATAAATAAACGTAAAGACAGTATCATCATCTAGATCCCCATATGTTTCGATACAGTTGTAATTGGAGATATCCTTTGGAGTTCTAGCACCAAATAGTGGATGAAGACCTACACCTCTCTTAGTGTATTTCGCAATAATCTCATTTGCCTCTGATTGCACACTACAGACATTAACAATAACCTTACCTCTATGTTGTTGGGCAACTTCATCGTATGCAGAAATAGGGATAGCTAGTATCACTACATCTGCTTCATCCACGATTTCAAAATGACCAGATAGAAAATCCTTAAAGAATGTTCCAAATGACCCGTTTCCTATAATTTGTATTTTCATTATCTCAATTCAATTGTTTTATCGAATATCTATCATTTGCGGCCAATAAAGACGCACACCGCCTTTCGTATTACCAATCGTTATATGTAATCCTCGATAACCGCTGTTATCGACAATTCCAAACTTATCCTTAAGCTTGTCAAGTTCTTCGGAATATACTTTCATGTAGAACATGATGAAACCTTTCCGATATCCCCCCCGGAGCATATCAATATCATACTCGAATTCAACATCCTTACCGTGATGGTGGACAGCTTTTTTCCACTTGATACCCTTATGGAGTTTTGACATAGCCAGAGTAACGTGGGGTCGATGTAGAGGTTGTTGTAGTAAGATCCAATACTTCTTTTCGACGAATTGACTATAATACTTTACAAAGTCATCAGAGACGTTAAGAACAATACGCCCCTTTTGCGGCTCAACGGATAATCTTCCCCGACTTTTAATCATGGGGTTAGTATATTCGGGTTTTAATTGATTAAATTTCTCTTCTTGATCTCTTTAAAGATATCTGTTGGTGTCATATCGAATAAGTTATATACTGGAATGCCACGATCTTTTGCTATTCTTATAGCTTGTCCTGTTCCACCTACATCAGTTCCATCATGTGTCCAACATATAACAAACTCTGAATCAGGTTCTCCCAATCCCACAATTTGTCTATAGTTTCTTGCCATGAAGCATCTACCATTAGAATTTAAAGCTTCGGGTTTTGGGTGAAACTTTTCAATTGAATCCCAAGCATATTCATCACCAACTAACTTAACCGTTCTATATGTATGATCAGGATACTTATCTTGGAAGTCTTGATTAAAGCCCATCCAAGGTAGCCATATCTGAGCCATATCTTTAACTACGCCATCGGCAAATGCTTGATCACTTCCAGTAGCATTACCAGATCTAAGGGTATATCCCTGTAGAGATAATGCCGTAGCTAGAGCGTTCATATCAAGCCTAGTGTTCTCATTAATCGTCCTCGATCCAATTCCACTATAATATTTCATGGTTTAATGATTAATTCGAATTTCTTTGAGTCTGGGTCAAGCTTCACCTTCTTGTAGTAATAAGTCTTATAGAATTTAGCACCATTTTCAATAGCTACAATATCTTTATAATCTGTATATGTATACGATCTACTATCGTCCAAGACAATGATATATCCGATAGGTGTTTTATTCTTAAACAAGGGGTCAGTCTCAACCTCCGCAGTTATGACATAATCAGAACAACATAACGATACTACCATTAATGGGGTTGTGATGATAATCACAACTAATACCAGTAAGGCCATTGTACATACCATTACCTCATATCAGAGATCGAAATCAGCACACCTATGATTCCCACCAATGCTAACACTACTACTACTATTTCAATTATTGCCATATCTATATTATATTCGGGTTTTAATTAATGAATTATTTTACTAGCTTTATATCTTGGGTTCGGTGTCAATGGAGTTAGGGGGGATAGAATACCATTATTGACTATCCACACTTCCCCATTCTTTTGATTGCGCCATTTCTTAAATTCTTCCACAGACCAATTCAATAGGTGCATTAGATACACCTTGTTAAACTCCCCATGTGCAACTACGATATTATTCTCATATTTGGATGTATTGATCAACCATTGATGGAATGTTGCGGCTCTTGTAAAGGTATCACTAAAACTTTCCCCCCCACTAGGCTTATAGAAGAAATTGAAATGTTCCTCTGTCTTAAGTCTGGAGTTTACAATAGATCGAAGATCTCCCCATTCTCTTTCGTGTATAAGTGGGGTTTCAATATGTTCCTCAATATTATAATTCTCGAAAGCTCCCACACTTTCCGAAATTTTCCCTGCGGTTTCAATTGCCCTCTTATATGGACTATTATATAAGTTGAAATATGTGGGGACTAGGGCTGATGGATAATGTTGGTCAGCATATTGAATTTTATTCGATAAGATCTTTATCCTATTAGCCGCGCTTTCAGCATCTTCAAATCCTTTTTCTGTTAGACCGATATCACAGTCTAACTTGTTAGAGTATTCGCTCTTATCAACGTTGCCCGAACTTTCTCCATGCCTAACTAAGAATATTCTCATAATTTTATAATTTTTATTTTATTAATTTCCATTTGTTTCACCAACCGGATATACTAAACAATAGCATGGAGAATGGTAATGTCAACGGAGAATTTTCCATCGCCATAACTCGTTGAGGTTTAGGCACTTATGACTATTAATTCAGAGGTTTTGAAAACGACTAAACCCCCAACTTGTTGACGCTCAAAGAGTTGTGACTATTATTTATTTGAAAGAGCTTCGACAATATTCTCTGCCATCCCGTAGATGGATTCACTCTGGAGTTGTCTGAAATCATCTCCCCACTTCTTGATGAATCTCTTCCAAGCTTTAATCGTTTCAGGTGGAAGGTCTTTCCTTTTAGGCTCTAAATCCATCACTTCACGGATGATGGGGACAATGTTCTCCACGTTATCCTTCATGGCTGCATCAAACTCTGCCCTGTCAGGGCGTAGTGTGGTTCGCTTGCTCACTCCCTCATGAATCTTCACAAGGTGCCATCCATCTCTCCAGCCATCACATTCGTAGTGATCTGCGACAGGGATGTATTTCCTGCCTTCTTTTCGGAATAGCTGGTTACGTTCCTTATTTCTAATTCGTTCTGCTGCTGAATGGTTCATAATTTCAAAGCTCCCGGATAATTAGTTCGTAACGCTTCCCTTCTTTCAGAAGTCCTTTGGTTTCTAGGTAGTAAGTCCACTTTAAGTATTTCTTTACCCCTCATCTCGCACTTCGTGACGACTAGCGATGGATCGAGCCTTTTTTTATTTATGGCGCGGAGCCTGTTATTCTCGTCCATCATTGCGTCGTATGCCTTTAGTTCGTCTTTGTTCATAATTTAATCCTTGTGTGCGTCCTTATCTGGGCGTGTTCTAACAACTTGACTAAATTCGTCTTTATTAATATACCAAAATGGTCGTCTACCATCCTTGTATTGCATTTTCCCAAAATCGCTAGGATGGGTAATAATATGAGAAAGTAGTCTTAACATATTTGTAATATTGGAATCATCCCAATGACTATCTCTCCTTGCTCTAAGGAAGACTAGTAAAGGGAATGAAAAAACTCCGATGATCCAAAATGCGATTGCTCCTAGTATTGTCATAATATGAGTATATTTGGGTTTTAATTAATGAAATGATACTTATCCGTAGTATCGGCCTCGATTTCTGATATATATTCCAAAGCCAGTTCCTTAGTCATAAATGACTCAACACACTCATACGCTCCATAATAATTATGCCACCATATAAACTTCCATTGTGGATAAAATCTACTATATTCAGGGGTGTAGACAACCTCTTTAATTCTTTTTTTCGTTTTCATGTTATTTACTTGCTAATCTAAAGCCTTTGAGCCATCTATATATCGCCATTTCTCTCGGAATAGGCACTTCCATTTCTTCATCCTCTTGGACAAGATCAATTTCTTTTGGAATTGTGCTATGGGCGATAGTCTCTGCATTTTCCAATTCGTATACATGGAATTCAACAAATTGATATTTATTTTCAATGTCTTGTAGCATTGCATCTACAATACCCCAAGACCCTCCAGCCCTAACGCAACCTGCAAGGTATGGTAGTCCAATTACAATAGTGTCTAGATCCGTGGAACTCCTAGCGTCTTCAACAATACCAATAACACCATCATAGAAATGATCATACGTAAGGTTCCTACCACCGGGAGTTCCATCATTACCAAGTCCCCACATTGCGTAGAGATTGTAAAACACTTGCTCATCTGAAATAGATGCCTTTGAGAACCTTCCTAAGATTTCCCCTTCTTTATATGGGTTGCGTAGGTCTGCCTCATATACTTCTGGAAACTTGTTCTTGATGTAGAATGCAATTCCACTACCAAAACACTTATATGAGTTGCAAACTTGAATTGCAACGTCCCAATCACCTTCTAATAAATCACCACGCAAATATTTCATATTTTTATTTATTTTTATCTTTTGTTTTTACTCACCTTAATTATTTCCTTTTTACGCGCTTCAATGGTAGTTGTTAGAGTGTCCAACAACTTTGTTATTTGCAACGTTTTAGGATAACGCTCCAATGCTAGACTTTTAAAATATCTCTTTTTCAAGGATATCATAGTTTCATCAGCGTCGAAAAGCATCTTTTGCTTCTTTGTCGGTTTCTTTAACATTGATCTTCCTTTTCACCATATTGGGGATTAGTGATATCACCCACACCATCCAAGAGTAACTCATTACTCCTATCATTATAACCGTCCACATAGAAATGGTTACTAAGTTCTTCCAACTTTTCTCGGATATCATCAAGTTCTTCAGTAGTGTATCCCCAAGTTTTTTCCAAATCTTTCAATATTGATTGTATCATGCCATCATTATATTCGGGTTTTAATTAATTGATTGGTTAACTCTCTCATAATTTAAATGCCTTCGTGATTCGTGCCTTGATCGATTCTAAATATTCAGTTTGATCTACAATGGGTTCAGTCCAGACTGAAAAATGTTCAACTTGGAGTAACTGTTCCCTTGGGATGTTATGTAGGGCTTTAACCTTACACTTATAGTCAGTATTATGATACTCATAATTCTCATTATCAACTAGGACGTTGAAAGAATTCCCAAATCTTGGATGGTTCTCATATCTCGCAATATCATCTCTACCAAAGATGTTAGTGTTTGGATTGAAACCCAATTCCAGATATTTGTTAACCAATAACACGTAATCCAACACACCCTGAGACATAATGAACACATTATCCTCCCCTAATAGATCTCTAGCAAATGTTAATAGTTCATCAGTCCAAGATCTCTTAAAGGATACATACCACCCATTATGTCGAATGCGGAATTTCTCCCCTCTCCAGTGTTCCCCATAATCATATATTAGTTTATCTGCATGTTTTTCATTATCCGCACCCATAGAGTGAATCATACATTCATCCATGTCCATTATTAGATAGTTTTCCATTATTCTTTATATTCTTTATTTGAGTCAAACTCGAAAAGTTCATTAATGTTTACACATCTAGCATATACACCATCAATATACTCAACTGTATTGTTGTGCATGTGTGCATAGTGAATAGCTTTAACTTCCGCTCTAGCCATAATATCAGTTACAACCCCACGTTGCTTGATACATTCTTCGATGAGTGTTGGATCTTTATCAACAGCCCATTGAAAATTATTATGTAGGCTGGAGGTGCTATGGTTGAAGTGTTCAGGACAATCATGGGTAAATGCGAAATCACACTTATCCACAAACTTAATTTCCTTAGTTGGTTCACCCTTCCAATAATCCACATTTTCAACCCTAGTGCAACGATCTACAGATAACCCACCTGCAAGTAAAATAGCTTTCTTCCCATTTGGGAAGTTAGCATATGCATGATCTTCAATTAGAAAAACATTAGACCATTTAGACTCCCATATCTCGGGGTAAGTAGCATCATGATTTCCTCGTATGAAGAAGGCTCGCACATTTAAAGATTTACATAGTTCGTCTATAGTGGCAAGCCATGTTAAACAACGCGGAATTGCAAGCTCTCTCTCACCGAATCCTACACCAATATCACCTAGATGTAAATAGTCCGATCCACTAGGGACTTTATTATAGATAATTTTCCAAGTTACATCCATATCATGAGTATCACCTTGAAGGATTATTCTATTAGATCTAAATTCATAAATAGGTTTTGATTTTTTAATCTTATCGTATCCATCTCTAAAAGATTTATGTTTCGTAGTTCTACTTTTCGAACCTTTACCGCCATGCCATTCATTACTCATACTTCTACTTCTACTTCGTTAATTTTCCAGATCGCCTCTCCACCCCTACCATATTTTTTCAGGGTCTTATCCGTCTCCATTTCAGATAGGAGTAGTTTAGCAGATTGATTTTTAATGTCAAATGCTTCCATGACTCTTTCTACAGTTATTAGAGGGGGTTCATCCATTGTGAGGATTTCTTGCTTTCTAACGACCTTCACAGAGTCCTTCTTACCCTTCTTTTCATCTTCGGGTAGTTCATACTCACCTACGAACTCTAATCCAGTAGCAGTCATTCTACCCTCATGGCAAATAGTCTGTCCAAATCTATTCTTATAGTTGTCAATGATTCTAAGATCATTTTCCCCTTTAACTTTCGTGATGTCAATGTTTACATCTACAGCGTAAGGTAAAGTTGTACCACCTTTAATTGTACCATCTCGATTCTCTTGAACGATGAACAGCAATGCACAATTATGATCCTTAGCTTTTTTAACTAAGTGATCGATGAAATACTTTATCCTAGCTCTAGAGTTTAACTCCAAGACTGTAGTTAAAGACTGAAACGAGTCAATTACCAAGAAATCTAAGGTCGGAATCATTGTTAATATCACATCTACATCAGTGATGGTCGAAACATTAAGATTGACTACCTTAATTCTCTGACAATTGTAAGCAAGCTGTCTAACGTCTTCTTCGCCAGTAGTAAAACCTACCTTATATCCAGCATTAGTTAGTTGCTCTCCAAGTATCAATGCAAAAGTAGTCTTACCAACACCGGGTTTAGCCTTTAAGGTGATGGTAGATCCTTGCAAGATACCAGTTCCAAAAATCGCATTCAACGCCTCTACAGGTGTCTCTAGACGATTAAAAAAGGTGTCTGGTATTACTACATCAGACACCTTTGTAAATTTTACAGTCTCGAATCCCAAATTCATGACATTACTATATTCGGGTTTTAATTACATCATATTATTTCACATTATCTAGATACCAAAATGAAATTTCAGTATCAAAGTCCTTTTGGGTTTGAATACTACCCTCCTTTATAAATATAAAAGATTCGGGATTATCGTTATCTGACTCCCCCCAAACTTCAATTTCATTTGCATCTACCATCATAAAACTATATGATCCTACTACACCTTCGTATTTACTACTCATTTTTTTTTTTACATTTATAATTGTGTTATTATATTCTTCACTAGAGATTTAAACTTATATGTCATCGCATTTGTTGGCAATTTCTTCCACTTTTCAATAATAACTGCGAATAATTCATCGGGATCGGTTGTGCCATACTCGGGAAACCCTAATTTAACTGAAAGGTTGTTCAATACCTTTCTAGACACCCTTACAGGTTCTTCCATACGAACCTTACGCTTCTTCATCTTAGCGTAATATAGATTTAGAAGGTTTTTATATGCTTCAACTAATAGTTTAGTTGACCCTTCAGAGGTTTGGGACACTAACCAATGTGCATATTCATGAATGTAAACATTGGTCATATGATTGGATAGGTGGTCAATATAGATTACCTTTTCCCCTGCCATACCGTATACTATATCTCCATCCACAGAATTACTTGTATTTGGATTCTTACTCAGATCGGTTATGAGAATTCTAGGTTTTTTAAGAGGTATAATATCTTTAACATACTCCACCATCCCTTTAACCGCTTTAACAACATTATTGTAACGTCTAGACCCTACCGAAAAGTCATCTTTAACTACTGACGTATCTAAGAATACTTGAATACCTTGATATTCGAAGATTTTCTCATGGTCAGATCCTAATTTTTCCCTCTGTAGGGATTTAAGATACACCTGTAACTCGGAATCTAAGTATTTAACAGCAGTTAAACCATCTTCATCGTGTGTGAGAAGTTCTGTATACCTATCTCTAATGTCTTGTAGATGTGGGGAATTTGGGTGTGCTGGATCGAGATCACCCCTTAAAGCCCACCATAACCAGTCTTCCTTAAGTTTTTTCATCTCCATAGGAGATACTTTATAATCTTCAACCCCAGCCCGTTTAAGACGATCCTTCCTTAGAGGGTTCCTTGGACTTTTCTCAAGATACACTTTAAATGATTCCATGTATATATTTATTCAACTACGTCTTCCAGTTTATAGATACTATTAGTCGGGGTGATTATTTCACCATCAATCTCAGTGACCAGTGACCAATGAGGTTTGACATAATTTTTGAGCTACCCATGTCCCAAATATATTCGGGTTTTAATTACAACCTTAAGCTTTAATAGTCTTTCCTAGTGCTGCGATTGTAGCTTCTCCATCAACGATAGGAACTAATTCAACTCCAAAGGTGTTTTCACCCAATGCGATCACTGCGAAACCATTAGTCCAATTAGGACTTGATGCGTATACAGGATTCATATCGCACATACATCCAATCTCATAACCAAACAATTGCTTCTCTTCCCTCTCTCCAATAGAAGGTTGGCGCATACACACACTACCCATTCTATGAACATGTCCCATCATAACTGATGCTCGGAACCTTTCAACTTCGCCCAATACAGAACTAGCTGGATTTTTCCTAACCGTAGTTCCATGCATTACATATAGACCATTTAGATCTACATAATCAACCATTTCAATATCATCTTTAAATTCTCCAAGGAAAAGATTTTCATAACTTAAAGCTTCCATAACTTCTGGAAGACATCCCAACTCTGGGATTCTCTCTGAAAGATACCTTCTAAGTCTTGACTCTGGACCACCAGACGAATGATTTGCATTTGTCTCATAAATTTTAGCCCCTCCACTTACCTCTAAAAGATTAGAAAGGAATTTTTGATATTCAACTCTTTCCTCTAAGAGATTATAATTCTTCAATATATCTTTTGGATATTTAGACAACGCCAAAATATCACAACTATCACCATTTATAATGATGGTGGAGGGTTTCAATTGTTTGATAGTTTCTAAAAGAATTGAAATTGATTTTTCACATTGCATTGGAAAGTGTAGATCAGAGAACACTACAGCATAATCAGATAATTCCGATTCAACTCTAGGATTCTTCGGGGTTGGAAGAACAATTGGAGACAGTTCTTGGAGAAATTTCAAAACTTCCTCTTCCGTCTTTTGAAATTTAGCGGGTTTAACCTTTTGGAGATTGTCGTTTACATAACCTACTGGATCGTTGTCAGATCCCCCGAGATCTTCTCTAGATCTCTTAACCCATCCTTGGGCTGTAGATTTGGCTACACCAAATTCTTTCTTAATTTGGCCATAAGACCATCCTTCACTTCTCGCGTCTATTACTTGTTGTTTAACTGTCATATCAAATGTTTGTTTTCAAATCCTCAATGCGGTCTTGGATTTAGTGAATCCTAACATGCAAATCTGGGTTGTCAATGTTATTTAGTGCCGGTTCCCAGCCTTTTACCGTCGAAACCGTCCAAAATCTCTCTATTATCCAAATACCATTGTAATGTCTGCGCTAGACCTGTTACAATGTCCAATTTAGGTTCCCATCCAAGTTCATTCATAGCCTTACTATAATTTATAGAATATCTAGAATCATGTCCCGGCCTATCCTTTACATATACTATTTTAGAGGTTGGGGTAGTGGGATATATGTCAAACGACCACCTTATAAGGTTTACCATATCTATATTGGTTATCTCACTATCACCCCCAAATAAATATGTCTCCCCGGCAACACCTTTAAATAGAACATCGATTAAACCTCTACAATGATCCTCAACGAAAATCCAATCTCGTATATTTTTCCCATCACCATAAATTGGAATATCCTCACCATGTAACATCTTTTTGATAATGGTGGGGATTAACTTTTCAGGGTGTTGAAAAGATCCATAATTGTTAGAACAGTTAGTTACCATAACATCCATACCGTAAGTGTGGTGGTATGACCTTGCTAGGTGGTCTGAGGCTGCTTTGGAGGCACTATAGGGACTTCTAGGGCTGTAGGGTGTGTTTTCATTGAAAGGTTCGTCATCTGGCTCTAAAGACCCAAATACTTCATCGGTTGAAACGTGGATAAACTTACCCCCATCTCTTCCTTTGATATGTTGTCTAAATGCATCCAAGAGATTGAATGTTCCTGTAATGTTAGTTTCTACGAATGCTGCTGGGTTATCAATAGAACGATCTACATGGGATTCTGCTGCTAGATGCATTACATGGTCAATGTCGTAGTATTCCATATAAAATCTACAATTCTTATATATTGAGATGTCGGCTTCTTGGAAGTGGAATGTTCGATCTTTGAAATCTAGCTCAACTTGGGTTAGATTTTTATAATGCTCATTTGATGCATATGTAAGTTTATCCAAACATATGACCTTATCGACTCGTTCATCCAACATCAACATATTACATAATGATGTTCCGATAAACCCTGACCCCCCTGTTACTAGTATATTCATGTTGATTTCTATTATTTTACGTTAAATACTCCTATGAGTGATAACGACGACCTTGACCGTGATGTGGATAATATCATATC
>TARA_R110002110_G_scaffold169989_4_pt1 | contig 21312 bp, 20 predicted proteins | sample TARA_R110002110 | Tara Oceans TARA_R110002110 (sample SAMEA4397330) | marine metagenome | biome: Polar Biome; feature: [SRF] surface water layer (ENVO:00010504); material: water (ENVO:00002006), including particulate matter (ENVO:01000060) such as... | depth 5 m
GGATTAACTGCCGCCTTAAAAGACTCAAGTGAATCAATAATAATGACCGGTGTGCCTTCATCAACCCACATGGCTAACTCACGCACTTCAGAGTTGCGCATTGCAATGCACCCTTTGGTCCAGTTCGATATTGCATGAATATCCAGTTTGTCTGGTGTCTCTTCACCGATACCATGGATGCCAATCTGTCCACCTAACGGTGTATTTTGCGGCGGAGTTTCATTGTAGATAAACGCTGCGAGAATCTTGCGGTATTGCGTGCGGGTTATTCTGCCATCTTTAAGCGCTTGTTTTGCATCATCCATATTGGGGTAATCCAGATGCATAAACAGATAAAACTTATCGCTGCTGCGGATATCTTTGATTCGATAATGTCCCTGGGGTGTTCTGCGATCACCTTCCTGCATTTTTGGCTGACGACCACCACTGCCAAAGGCCACTTTAAAACTGCGTAAGGTTTTGTCGTTTTTTCTAACCAGTAATTTATTTTCTGAACGCACAATCACCACTTCAATGGCCTCTGAATCTGCCATCGTGGCAGCAGCAGGCCAATGAAATAAAAAGACTAAGAAAAGCAGCCTGAGCATATGGCAGTTAATCCGCTAAGAAAAGACAATAGATTTTTATCATAAAACGCCTGAATTATCACCTGTAAATTAATATTTTTAAAGAAATAATCGGTTTAAAAATGAAATATTCTGTTTTATCAGATCATGCAATGATTGCGGTAAACCGATATCAAACTGCTGATTAAGATTTTCGGCCAGGTCTCGATGTCTTTTTAACTGGCTCACATTGAATTTTTGCTTCAACGCCAGACCAATCACATTGCCTTTATCCGCCACCGGTAGCACTAAGGTCTGATTATCAAAACTTTGATTTATCCGTTGCATCGATTGACTGAATCCTGGCCGATCGGTTCCCCATAGATTGATACTCATCAGTCCATCGTCATTAAGCACGCCGGCACAGGCATCGAAAAATGCCTGGCCACCCACACTGGCCGACATTCCCACATGATCGAAAGCATCGACCAGCAACAGATCATAAAACGCGCCATTGCTGAAAAACTGGTTACTGACAAACTGATAACCATCATCGTGATGAATCCGCAGTCTGGGATCATTATGCGGCACTTCAAAATAGCGATGTGCCACATCAATCACATCCTGCCGATATTCGATGACATCAATCTGACAATCTTCAAAATGGTGCAACAAAAACTTGACCAGTGATCCACCACCCAGTCCGATAACACAGATAGTTTTGGGCTTCGGTTGAAATAATAAGCTGGCCATCATGGCGCGGGTATAACTCAGTTCAAGCAAATGGGGTGATTGCAAGGACATGCTGCTTTGACGTGGATAAGTTCCGAAATGCAGCGATCGCTGATCGCCAATATCAACGACTTCAATAATGCCCTCATCAGAAGCGGCTTGATAAACCACTGAGCCACCATAGTAAAGGCGCATTAAGGCGCATCCTCTTCTTCAAAAAACTGCGTATATAACCAGCCATGAACCAGATTGGTTAATCGTCTGGACGAGCTGGCGAAATAATGAGCCGCTCCATTAACTTGTCGCAATTGATAATTGGTTTTCTGTTCGGTTTTCATCTGTATCTGCCGTTGCAGAACAGCTTGTTTAATAGTGTCTTTCTGACGACTGCCCAGAATTTCCAGTATTGGAATCGCCGTTTCAGTCATGCTTGTTCCTTCTGCTAATTCACCGGTATTTATCATGATTACTGCGGCAACCGGAACCGCAGTTTCGTTAAGCGTTTTTAAGGCCAGTTCTCCCCCTGCACCCTGACCAATCAAAACAATATTTTCATGACCTTGCTGCTGTAACTTTAATAACGCCGCATCCAGACGCTGGGCAGTGGTTATCGCTGTAAATTCTGCTTCCGCTGGTTCTGCCGTTTCAGTTGTATCGGCTGTTTCAGTATTTTCATTATCTGCGGACGTATTCTCAGCTTCTGTTGCTGCAGCTTCATCTGTTTCAGCCTGTTCTGCTGAATTTGCCTCATCCACAACAGCAGCGCCTTCCTCTGTGGCGGGAGGCTCTTGTTCACTCGCTTCAGTAAACCGAATAATCTTGATTGATAATGTATTCCAGCCATACCCCGGTAACTGTCGTCTTAGAATACCAATCGCAGCACTGTCGATATGTTCATTGATGTCATGCAGTAACAAAATAGCACCACGAGGTATACCTAAGGTTTGGGGTAAATACGCTGAAGCAATGGTTTGATCACCTACAGCTAATGGCTCATAGCCTTTCGTTATTGAATCCTGACGCAATATTTGCGGCTTTGCTGCTGATGTTTCATCTAAAGCACCGGCCTGTAAAGTCATGCACGGTAGAAACATCAAAAATGTAATAAACAATCGTGGGTGAATTCGCACTTGTTTTCCTATTTAGCTCGGTTGGACAACTGACGCCAGTATAAAGAGCGATAATGAATTTCAAAAGCTGAAAAAACCCGGCTTTTGGGGTAGAGTAACGGGTTTTGATAGCAAATTTTTAACTAACTTAGAGAGAATCCGACATGGCCGAATTCAAAATTGCCCCATCTATCCTCTCCGCTGACTTTGCCCGCCTTGGCGAAGAAGTGGTAAATGTACTGGCCTCAGGTGCTGATATCGTTCACTTCGATGTTATGGATAACCATTATGTCCCTAACCTGACGATCGGACCTTTGGTCTGTGAAGCTTTGCGCAAGCATGGTGTTACCGCTGAAATCGACGTACATTTAATGGTGAAACCGGTTGATCGCATTATTCCTGATTTTGCCAAAGCTGGCGCAAGTTACATCACTTTTCACCCTGAAGCTTCGGATCACATTGATCGCAGCCTGCAACTGGTTAAAGCAGAAGGCTGTAAAACCGGTCTGGTATTTAACCCTGCGACGCCATTAACGCTGGCTGAACATGTTCTGGACAAAGTAGATCGTATTCTGCTGATGTCTGTGAACCCGGGTTTTGGCGGTCAGAAATTTATTCCTCACACGCTGGAAAAATTGCGTCAGGCTCGCAAAATGATTGATGAAAGTGGCTATGATATCGATCTGGAAATTGATGGTGGTGTAAACGTTCAGAATATCCGTGAAATTGCTGAAGCCGGCGCCCGTACTTTTGTTGCTGGTTCTGCCGTATTTGGTGCTGCTCAGGATAATGATCCTAATAAATATGAAACCGTAATTGCAGCACTGCGTGCTGAATTGGCCCAGGCAAAAATCTAATCAATGGCATTAATCAAGCCAGAGCTTGCGTTAATTGATCTGGACGGCACACTGGTTGACAGTGTGCCTGATCTGGCTTGGTGTACCGATCAGACCATGCGGGCACTCAACCTGCCCGAACGTGGCGAAACCAAAGTCAGAAACTGGGTGGGTAATGGTGTTGAAAGACTTATAAAACGTGCCTTGATAAATCAACTTGATGGTGAACCTGCTGAAGCACTTTATGCCCAGGCAGCTCCAATCTTTATGGCGTTATATGCAGAAAACACCAGTAAACGCAGTCTGCTATACCCCGGTGTAAAACAGGGATTGCAATGGCTCAAGGATCAGGGCATTCATCTGGGCTGTGTGACGAATAAAGATGAGCAGTTTACGCTGCCCATTCTGAATAATCTGGGGATCCGCGATTATTTTGAACTGATTGTCAGCGGTGATACCTTGCCGCAGAAAAAACCGGATCCTGCACCGCTGCTTTATGCAGCCAATTATTTTAAAATCGAGCCACAGCAGGCTTTGATGATTGGCGACTCGGTCAGTGATGTCAATGCATCACGCGCCGCCGGTTTTCAAATCGTCTGTATGAGCTACGGTTATAACCATGGCAATGATATCCGCGCTGCTCACCCAGACGCAGTAATTGATAGTTTTGCTGAGTTAAACACTCTTTTTTAGAAGCCGAAAATGAAACAGGCACAATTCGACCAACTGGCCAGTGAAGGCTATAACCGTATCCCTCTTTATCGCGAAGTCCTCGCGGATTTAGACACGCCATTAAGTACCTATCTTAAATTGGCAGATGCGCCCTATTCCTATCTTTTCGAGTCGGTTCACGGCGGCGAAAAATGGGGACGTTATTCAATTATTGGTCTTCCCTGTGAATCCGTTATCAAAGTATTCGGTGATCAAATCAAAGTTTATCAACGTAATGTATTGATAAATGAAATTCAGCATGACGACCCGTTGACCTGGATTGCCGATTTTCAGGCGAAGTTCAATGTGCCCACATTGGAACATTTACCTAAATTCAACGGTGGCCTGGTTGGCTATTTCAGCTACGACACGGTTCGTTATGTTGAAACCCGTTTAGGCGAAGCCCCTGCAAATGACCCGCTGGGCTGCCCCGATGTGTTGCTGATGGTGTCAGACGAACTGGTGGTGTTTGATAATCTCAGTGGAAGATTGTTTTTGATCGTACATGCTGATCCAACACTACCCGATGCCTACGACCAGGCACAGCAATGTCTGGATCAGCTGATTACTGAGTTGCGGGAATCCACCCCTAAATTTAACGATAAACGTCCACAGAACTCGATTTCCGAACAGGATTTTGTTTCTGGTTTTACCCATGACGGCTTTATCGATGCGGTCAGTAAGGCAAAACAATATATTAACGATGGCGACATCATGCAGGTGGTACTTTCACAGCGTTTGTCAGTGCCTTTTCATGCGGCAGAAATTGACTTATATCGCGCCTTACGCACATTAAATCCATCGCCGTACATGTATTACCTGAACCTGGAAGACTTCCACATTGTCGGATCTTCTCCGGAAATTCTGGTACGCATGGAAGACAATGAAGTGACGGTTCGCCCGATTGCCGGCACGCGTCGTCGTGGTAAGACGGAAGAACAGGACAAAGCACTGGAACAAGAACTGCTCAACGATCCAAAAGAACTGGCAGAGCATTTGATGTTGATCGATCTGGGGCGTAATGATGTGGGCCGGGTCAGTCAGACAGGTACGGTAAATCTGACCGATAAAATGGTCATCGAACGCTATTCACATGTGATGCATATTGTTTCCAATGTGACTGGACAGGTTCTCCCCGGAATGACGGCAATGGATGCACTGCGTGCTACCTTCCCGGCCGGTACCGTCAGCGGTGCGCCGAAAGTGCGTGCAATGGAAATTATTGACGAATTAGAGCCGGTTAAACGCGGCGTTTATGCTGGTGCCATTGGGTATTTGTCCTGGGCTGGCAACATGGATACAGCCATTGCTATCCGCACAGCCGTCATCAAAGACAAGCAACTGCATATCCAGGCAGGTGCCGGTATTGTCTATGATTCTGTTCCGGAAATGGAATGGGAAGAAACCATGAATAAAGCCCGTGCGATATTTAAAGCTGTTGCCATGGCTGAGGCAGGTCTTGAGCCGCCAAAACCAACTGAATAAATAACAGGACACCTTATGCTGTTAATGATTGATAACTATGATTCGTTCACCTACAACCTGGTGCAGTATTTTGCTGAACTGGGTGCTGAGGTGAAGGTGCAGCGTAACGATAAACTGACCATTAACGACATAGAGACCCTTAACCCTGAACTTATAGTGATCTCACCCGGTCCTTGCACGCCAAATGAAGCTGGAATTTCATTAGACGTTATTCATCAATTTGCCGGCAAAAAACCTATTCTGGGTGTCTGCTTGGGCCATCAGGCAATTGGTCAGGCATTTGGGGGCAATGTTGTGCACGCACGCGAAATCATGCATGGAAAGACTTCACCGGTGCATCACAACAATGTCGGTGTATTTAAGGGATTGAATAATCCATTGCAGGCAACTCGTTACCACTCACTGGTCATAAAAAAAGAAACGCTGCCCGATTGTTTTGAGGTGACTGCATGGACAGAAAATCCGGATGGCAGCATTGATGAAATTATGGGTGTCCGGCACAAAACCCTGCCAATTGAAGGGGTGCAGTTTCACCCTGAATCCATTTTGACTGAACAAGGTCATCAATTATTAAAAAACTTCCTGGATGAACACCATGGCGGACAATGAATTTACCATGCAGGCAGCCATCAAGCTGATCACCCAGCATCAGCATCTGTCTGAGCAGCAAATGACTGCAGCAATGCGGATGATTATGACCGGCGAAGCAACAGACGCTCAAATTGGTGGCTTCTTGATTGGTTTACAGATGAAAGGCGAAACCATTACCGAAATTGCGGCAGCAGCGTCGGTAATGCGTGAATTAGCCACGCCAGTACAGGTAACCGGTGAACATATTATTGATACCTGTGGTACCGGTGGCGATGGTGCCAGCAGCTTTAATGTCTCCACCGCCAGTGCCTTTGTAGTGGCTGCGGCCGGTGGCAAAGTCGCAAAACATGGCAATCGTTCTGTCAGCAGCACTTCCGGCAGCGCTGATGTATTGGAAACAGCGGGTGTGAATCTGGAACTAACACCTGAGCAGGTAGCCCACTGTGTTGAAACAACTGGTGTCGGCTTTATGTTTGCCCAACGCCATCACGGTGCAATGAAATATACCGTTGGGCCTCGCCGTGAAATGGGTGTCCGCACTATTTTCAATTTGCTCGGCCCACTGACCAATCCAGCCAAAGCCAAACATCAGGTAATGGGTGTATTTGATAAAAAATGGGTTGAACCGATTGCCCAGGTATTGCAAAAACTGGGCAGTAAACATGTGATGGTGGTGCATGCCGAAGATGGTATGGATGAAATCAGCATCGGCGCCGACACCTTTGTCGCAGAGCTTAAAAATGGCGAGATTTCCACCTACACAATCAAACCCGAAGATTTTGTGATGCAACGAGTTGATATCAGTCAGCTGACCGTCACCAATGCACAGCAAAGTCTCGATATTATTCAGCGTGTATTTGCCGGTGAACCTGGCCCTGCCCGCGATATTGTTGTGCTCAATGCCGGCGCTGCCATTTATACAGCAGATTTGGCTGACAACCTTGCTGAAGGCGTTCGTCAGGCAAAACATTATATTGATAGCGGTATTGCTCAACAAAAACTAGATGCACTCATCACCTGCAGCCAACTTTAAAGATCGTTTATGACTGACACACCCGATATTCTGAAAAAAATTCTACAACGTAAACAACAGGAAATTGCCGAGCGCAGTAAACGTTTGCCTATTAATCTGTTACAGCAATTGGCTGAAAACGCTGAACCGGTACGCGGTTTTGTTGAGGCGATTGAACGTAAACTGGCTGCTGGACAAAGCGCCGTTATTGCTGAAGTTAAAAAGGCCTCACCCAGTAAAGGCGTGCTACGCGAAGACTTTCGCCCTGCTGAAATTGCCTTGTCTTATGAAAACGGTGGCGCGGCCTGTTTATCGGTATTGACCGATAAGGATTTTTTCCAGGGCCATGAAGATTATCTGAAACAGGCGCGTACGGCCTGTCAGCTACCGGTCATTCGTAAAGATTTTATTATCGATCCCTATCAGGTATTTGAAGCCAGGGCGATCGGCGCCGATTGTATTTTGTTGATTGTTGCCGCGTTGGATGATGATCAACTGGAACAGTTAAGTCAGTTAGCCATTCAGCTGGATATGGATGTGCTGGTTGAAGTGCATAACGAAGAAGAGTTGCATCGTGCATTGGTATTGAATCTGCCTTTGATAGGCATCAATAACCGCGATTTACATACTTTTGAAACGTCGCTGGAAACCACTATCAAGTTACTTAATTTCATTCCCGATGAAACAATTGTGATCACCGAAAGCGGTATCCTTGGTAAGGAAGATATCACTTTCATGCGTGAGCACGGTGTGAATGGTTTCCTGGTTGGCGAGGCTTTTATGCGGGCAGATGAACCAGGTGAAGCGTTAGCCAACCTTTTTAATTGAGGCATTCACACCACGATGGTCTTCGTCAAACAATACCATCGTTTTACCGTGCGCCCACAGGATGCCGCGTTCCTGTAATTCTTTTAATACCCGGCCGACCATTTCCCGCGAACAGCCAACAATGCGACTGACTTCCTGACGGGTGATCTTGATTTGCCGCCCCTGTTCGTGGCGCATCGCATCAGGCTGCGCAGCCAAATCACGCAGGGCTTCTTCTACCCGTCCGGAAACGTCCATAAATGCCATGTTGGTGGCTTTACGAGTCGTGGTCAGCAAACGTTTGGACATCTGCTCACCCAACGTTTCCAACAGATAGGGATAGCAACCTTTTAATTCTGTTTTGGAAAGCGCCTTGAGGGTTTGATAACTGATTTCTTCGGTGCGGCAATCGGTTCTGGCTTTGACCACCGACATGCGGTCATTGATATTATCGTGAAAATAGCCAACTTCACCGATAAAGTCGCCCTGATTGAGATAGGCGACAATTAATTCCTCGCCCTCTTCGTTTTCAACACAGATGCTGATAGAGCCTTCTCGAATGTAGTAGAGCCTGTCAGGAATATCACCCGGTCGCGCCAGCATTGTTTTGGCGGGGTAGACTTTACTGTGGCAGTGTTTGAAAAACTCTGCCAACTGCTCTTCTCTCTCTTTGTGTTTTAAATAATCCATGTCATGAAGGCCCAGCTTATTTTTATAAGGATTAATTCTGCCCAATTCCGATGAATATGGCAAAATTAAACGTTGTTATACGTATTTTATGCAGGATGAGTTAAATGAAAGCAAGAGTAAAGTGGGTTGAGGATGTTTTATTCGTCGGTGAATCCGGAACCGGACATACCATCGTAATGGATGGTCCTGAAGAAGCCGGTGGTCACGGCACGGGCATGCGTCCAATGGAGCTTCTGTTGCTGGGCCTTGGTGGCTGCACATCATTTGATGTCATCGATATTCTGAAAAAATCACGTCAAGATGTAACGGATTGTGTGGTTGAAGTTTCCGCAGAACGCAGTGAGGAAGCACCAAAAGTTTTTACCAAAATTCATGTGCACTACACCGTCACTGGCCGCAACCTTAAACAGAATTTTGTCGACCGTGCGGTAAAACTATCTACAGAAAAATATTGCTCGGCATCTATTATGCTGGCAAAAACCGCTGAAATCACTCATGACTATGAAGTGATTGAACAAGCCTAATCGAATTTCAATAAACCGGAGCATAACCATGCAGCGACCAACACGAACTGGCGGTTTGCGTCATGTGGCATTAACCGTCGAAAATCTCGAAGCCTGCGAACAGTTTTATGTGGACTTACTGGGCATGGAAGTCGAATGGCGTCCTGATGCGGATAACGTTTATCTGACTTCTGGCAATGACAATCTGGCTTTACACCGTGGCGAAAATATCAATAAAACACCTGTTCAGCCTCTGGATCATATTGGTTTTATTATTCCAACGCCTGAACAGGTTGATGAATGGTATGCCTTTCTGGACCACCATGCGGTTCCAATGCGTCAGCCACCACGTACCCATCGTGATGGAGCGCGTAGTTTCTATTGTTATGATCCGGCCGGAACGGTTGTACAGATCATCTACCATCCCCCGATTTCGTAAATCAGAGTTGTGTTATGAAAACCTATATCTACAAAAGCCGTAAAAAAGAAGAGTTATATCTTTATCTCAGCAAGAAAGATGACTTTTCAGAAGTGCCACCAAGCCTCTATGGTTCAATGGGCAACGAACCAATATTTGTGATGGAACTGGAGCTGAGCCCAGATCGCAAACTGGCCCGTGAAGATGTCAATAAAGTCATTCATAATCTGGAAACACAGGGTTTCCATGTACAAATGCCGCCGACCAATGATTTGTTATTGCAGCGTGAACGCACCGGCCAGTTACATTAACTGAGCGACAGCATTTAGATAAGTTTTTTCAGCTCGTAAAGCAATTCCAAAGCCGCTTTGGGCGTTAATTCATCAGGATTGATTTGCTCGATTTTATTTATCAAGGCCGAATTATCTGGCTGAGCAAATAAATCCTGTTGCGGCGGTTGTTCCTGCAAATTTGAACCAACGGTACGTTGAGTTTCCAAAGCGGCTAATTTATGTTTCGCCGCCTGAATCACATCGTTTGGCACCCCTGCCAGCTGCGCCACCTGCAAACCGTAACTCTGATTGGCTGCCCCCGGTTTTAATTGATGCAAAAACACAATCTTGTCGCCATGTTCAATCGCATCAAGATGCACATTGCAGGCTTTGTCATATAATCCTGGCAGCTGAGTCATTTCAAAATAATGCGTAGCAAATAAGGTATACGCGCCAATATCCCGCACCAGCTTTTCGGCACAGCTCCAAGCCAGCGCCAAGCCATCAAAGGTACTGGTACCTCGCCCTACTTCATCCATTAATACCAGGCTTTGAGCTGAAGCATTATTCAGTATATTTGCTGCTTCATTCATCTCCACCATAAAAGTAGAGCGACCCGACGCCAAATCATCACTGGCACCAATTCGGGTAAATATCTGATCAAGCGGGCCAATAACAGCCGAATCAGCAGGAACATAGCTGCCCATATACGCCATAATCACAATTAATGCTGTCTGCCGCATATAGGTGGATTTCCCGCCCATATTGGGGCCGGTAATCACCAGCATCGATTGTTCGTTTAACTGCAAGTCATTGGGACAGAAATGCGCTTTCTGAACAGCTTCTACAACCGGATGTCTGCCCGCCTGAATCGATAAGCCCTGCTCTGCAGTTAACTGCGGCGCGACATAATTAAGCGTTTGCGCCCGCTCAGCCAGATTGGTCAAAACATCAAGTTCTGCCAGAGCCGCAGCACAATGAGTCAATGCGGCCAGCTCTGGGTGAATCAGTTTAAAAAGCTCTTCGTATAATGATTTTTCCAATGCCAATGCTTTTTCGCTGGCGCTGAGTACCTGATCCTCATGGGTCTTCAGCTCGGCAGTAATATAGCGTTCAGCATTTTTCAGCGTTTGCCGACGCTGATAATCAGCCGGTAACTGAATATTGTGGGCTCGGCTGATTTCGATAAAAAAGCCATGCACTTTGTTATAGCCGACTTTTAAGGTGCTGACACCGGTGCGTTCACGCTCACGCTGCTCCAAATCGCGTAAAAAATCATTGGCATTCAGATGCAGATTACGTAACCGGTCCAGTTCCGCATGATAGCCTTCGGCAATGACCCCGCCATCCCGAATCAACACTGGCGGTTCTTCGATAATGGCTCTATTTAATAGCTCAAGTAATTCTGGAAAAGTCCCCAATTCGCGATCGATCTGTTTCAGCAATCTGGCTTGAGTAGCCGATAAAGATTGATGCAGATTTGGCAGAGCAGTCAACATGCGACGTAACTGCACAAAGTCACGTGGTCTGGCACTACTTAGTGCTACGCGGGTAACGATACGTTCAATATCGCCTAGCGGTTTTAACAGGGTTTGAATGGTAGCAATGACATCCTGTTCAATAAGGTTGCCAATCGCCCCCTGACGCTGTTGCAAGGTAGTTAAATCTCGTTTCGGTTGTAACAACCAGCGTCGCAGTAAGCGTGTGCCCATCGGCGTAACGGTATTATCAAGTACCGACAATAGAGTATTTTCCCGACCACCTGACAGGTTTTGTTCCAGTTCCAGATTGCGTCTTGATTGTGGATCAATGCGAATACTGTCGGCCGGTGTTTCAACACTTATCTTGCGTAACTGCGGCAGCGCTGTGCGATGGGTTTGCTGGGCGTAATTAAGTAAACAACCTGCCGCCATAATGGCCAGCGGTAAATCATCACAGCCAAAGCCTTTTAAATCGGTGGTCCCAAAGTGCTCACATAAACGTCGCCGCGCCGCATCCAGACCAAAATGCCATTCCGGAACAAACTTCAGTTGTTTGTTATAACTATTTAAGGTGTCGCCATGACTGTCATCAATCAGAATTTCTGCAGGCTGTAATCGGGCTAAATCCGCTAACAAATCCGCTAGCGATTGATGCTGACATACATCAAAACGGCCACTGCTGATTTCGGCTACGGCTAAACCGTATTGATCCTTTTGCCGGGCAATCGCAACCAGCAGATTCTCTTGTTTACTGTCGAGTAAAGCCTCATCGGTTAAGGTGCCTGGAGTTAACACCCGCACTACTTTCCGTTCTACCGGGCCCTTGCTGGTTGCCGGATCACCAATCTGCTCACAAATGGCAACAGCCACTCCACCTTTTAGCAATCTGGCCAGATAACCTTCAGCCGCATGATATGGCACCCCCGCCATCGGAATCGGCGCACCATTGCTATTACCGCGTGCTGTCAGTGTAATATCCAATAACTCGGCAGCTTTATGCGCATCATCAAAAAACAACTCGTAAAAGTCGCCCATTCGATAAAACAATAATAATTCTGGATGCTCGGCCTTGATACGCAGATATTGCTGCATCATTGGCGTATGATTGGTTTTTTCGGTCATTTTTATAGTTTAGCGTATGCAAGATTATTCTGACGCAACACTTTATCAGCTTACCCAGCAACTGGCACAAGCGCTTCAATCGAAAGGCTTGCGTTTAGTCACTGCCGAGTCGTGCACCGGTGGCTGGCTGGCGAAATGTTGTACGGATCTGGCTGGCAGCTCAGGCTGGTTTGAAGGTGGCATCGTCAGCTACAGTAACCAAATCAAACAACAGCATCTTGATGTTCAACTCAGCACGCTCGAAAAATATGGTGCCGTCAGCGAGCAAACTGTCATCGAGATGGCTTCTGGAGCCATCCAAAATTTTAACGCAGATATATCCGTCGCAATTAGTGGCATTGCTGGACCAGATGGCGGTTCAGTTGAAAAACCAGTGGGTACCGTCTGCTTTGCCTGGGCAGATAAACAAAGTGTGTTTTGTAATACTTTTCATCTGCGCGGCAATCGCGAATTCATTCGCCGCCAGGCAGTATTTATAGCACTGGATGGCCTGGTGAAAAAATTAGCTTCCACCGAATATTACGCCTGAACACAAATTCAAAATTAATATCCACTATATGCCTGTTTGAAACCGTAATCGACGCTGGTGAGACATGGCTATCTGTGTGATAATCCATAGTTTTCTGATATCAGCTAAAGGGCACACCAAATGGATGAAAACAAGAAGAAAGCGCTTGGCGCAGCCTTAGGTCAAATCGAAAAACAATTTGGCAAAGGTGCAGTCATGCGTTTGGGCGATGGAACTGCCCACCGTGATATTGATGCGGTCTCAACGGGCTCAATCGGGTTAGACGTTGCTCTGGGCATCGGCGGTCTGCCGCGTGGACGTGTTGTTGAAATCTACGGCCCGGAATCTTCAGGTAAAACAACGCTGACTTTGCATGCCATCGCTGAAATGCAAAAACTGGGTGGCACTGCGGCGTTTGTTGATGCAGAACATGCACTTGATCCGCTTTATGCTGAAAAACTGGGCGTCAACATTGACGACTTGCTGGTCTCACAACCCGATACGGGTGAACAAGCTCTGGAAATCACCGATATGCTGGTGCGTTCAGGTGCCGTTGATATTGTGGTTGTCGACTCAGTCGCAGCATTAACACCTAAAGCTGAAATCGAAGGTGATATGGGTGACAGTCACATGGGTCTGCAGGCCCGTTTAATGTCTCAGGCTTTACGTAAATTAACCGCCAATATTAAACGTTCAAATACGCTGGTTATCTTCATTAACCAAATCCGTATGAAAATCGGTGTCATGTTCGGTAACCCGGAAACGACTACCGGTGGTAATGCCCTTAAATTCTATGCTTCTGTTCGTCTGGATATTCGTCGTATTGGTGCCATCAAAAAAGGCGATGAGATCCTTGGCAACGAGACCCGCGTCAAGGTGGTTAAAAATAAAGTCGCTCCCCCATTTAAACAGGTCGAATTCGATATTCTTTACGGCGAAGGTATTTCCCGCGAAGGCGAATTGATTGACTTGGGTGTCAGCGAAAATATCGTCGAAAAATCCGGTGCATGGTACAGCTACGATGGTAACCGCATCGGCCAGGGTAAAGATAACGTACGTATTTATCTGAAAGAACATCCTGAAATGGCCAAAGATATTGAAGCTAAGATCCGTGCCGTGATGTTGCCAAAGAACATCAAGGTAAGTGCTGAAACACCCGTGGATGATGAAATCGACGCGTGAAATCCCGCTCTGCAACCGAACAAGCCATTGGCTATTTAGCCAGACGAGAACATAGCGCTGCAGAGTTACAGCAAAAACTTCAACAAGCCGGTCATGAAACAGATAAAATTCATGCCGCTTTAGAAAAGCTGCAACATAGCGGCCTGCAAAATGATGAACGTTTTGCCGAAGCGTTTATCCGATCTCGTGCTCTTCGCGGATATGGTGAACTACGAATTCGGCAAGAAATGAAACAGAAAGGCGTGGCGGATGAGCTGATTAACGCCACCATGCAACAGGCAGAAACTGATTGGTTTGCGCTTGCCATCGAAGTACGATGCAAGCGTTTTGGCGAGCAGAGCCCCGATGATTTTAAAGACCGTGCCAAACAAATGCGGTTTTTACAATATCGGGGCTTTACTCATGAACAAATAACGGAAAGTTTTAAACTGACTAATGAAAACGAGCGCTGATTTACGCAAATTGTTTCTGGACTTCTTTGCTGACAAAGGTCATGAAGTTGTTTCCAGCAGTCCATTAATTCCAGCCAATGATCCGACATTGTTGTTTACCAATGCCGGCATGGTTCAGTTTAAAGAAGTCTTTCTCGGTCAGGAAACCCGAAAATACACACGAGCTACAACTACCCAGCGCTGTGTCCGTGCCGGTGGTAAACATAACGATCTGGAAAACGTTGGCTACACTGCCCGCCACCATACGTTCTTTGAAATGCTGGGTAACTTCAGCTTTGGTGATTATTTCAAACGTGAAGCAATTCAATACGCCTGGGAATTTCTGACCGAAACACTGCAATTGCCAGCCGACAAGTTATGGATCACCGTCTTTGAAGAAGATGACGAAGCAGCGGATATCTGGTTAAAAGAAATCGGTGTTGATGCTTCCAGATTCTCCCGCATTGGCGCCAAAGATAACTTCTGGTCAATGGGCGATACCGGCCCCTGTGGCCCCTGCTCTGAAATATTTTATGACCATGGTCCCGAAGTGGCCGGCGGCCCACCCGGCACACCAGAAGAAGATGGCGATCGTTATATCGAAATCTGGAATCTGGTCTTCATGCAGTTTGACCGCTCTGCAGATGGCACGCTAACCCCACTGCCAAAACCTTCAGTTGATACTGGCATGGGCCTTGAACGTCTGGCAGCGGTGTTGCAGCACAAACATAATAATTACGACATCGATTTGTTTCAGAATCTGATTAAAGCGATTCAAAAACTGTCGGGCACTACCGATTCCAGCAATACTTCCCTGCGTGTTATCGCTGACCATATCCGCTCATGTGCCTTTATGATCACCGACGGCGTTCAACCTTCAAATGAAGGGCGTGGTTATGTACTGCGTCGTATTATCCGCCGCGCCATTCGTCATGGGCACAAACTGGGGTTAAAAGAAGCCTTTTTCTACAAACTGGTCCAACCCTTAGTCGATGAAATGGGCGAAGCATTTCCAGAACTTACTAAGGCACAGCCAGTTGTCGAACAGGCTTTGCAAATTGAAGAAGAACGGTTTGCCGATACGCTGGATAACGGTCTGAAAATTCTGGACCATGCTATTGAAGAAATGGGCGATAAAGAAATTCCCGGTGAGACCATTTTCCTGTTGTACGACACCTATGGTTTTCCCATTGACTTAACGGCCGATATTGCCCGCGAACGTGGTTTGACGATTGATGTTGCAGGTTTTGAACGTCATATGGAAGCACAACGCAATCGTGCCCGCAGCGCCAGTCAGTTTGGTGGTGGTTTGTCCGAAACGCTGATTATTGATGGTGAAACTGTTTTCTGTGGTTACGATCATATGCGTAATGAAGGCGTGATCACTGCCCTGCTGGTTGATGGCGAAAATGTCGACAAACTGCATGCCGGTCAGCAAGGCATTATCGTTCTGGATCACACTCCGTTTTATGCTGAATCCGGTGGTCAGGTCGGTGATCAGGGTGAAATTAATACGGCGGGTGCACACTTTATTGTCAAAGACACTCGCAAACAGGGTAAAGCCTTTACCCATATTGGCGAATGTAAAGACGGTACCTTTGAAGTAGGCCAACAGGTCATTGCACATGTCGATGAATATAATCGGCAGGCAACGGCACTGAATCACTCTGCGACACATCTGTTACATGCTGCATTGCGAAATGTGCTTGGTGAACATGTGACACAAAAAGGCTCATTAGTTGATTCACAACGTTTGCGGTTCGACTTTTCGCATTTTGAACCGGTGACCGCTGAACAACTTCGTGAAATTGAACGAATGGTTAATCAGCACATCCGTGTGAACCATGCTGTTGAAACCCGCCTGATGCCAATTGAAAAAGCGCGTCAAAGCGGTGCCATGGCACTGTTTGGTGAGAAATATGATGACGAAGTTCGCGTGCTGAGCATGGGTGACTTTTCGATTGAACTCTGCGGTGGTACACACGTTGGCCGCACAGGTGATATCGGTTTATTGAAGATCACCAATGAAACCGGCATTGCTTCAGGTGTTCGCCGTATTGAAGCGGTCACCGGTGAAGCAGCGCTGAACTATATTGAACAATCAGAAAACCGCCTCAATAGCATTTCCGAACTGGTCAAAGCCAAACCAGAAAATATTGAAGAAAAAACCCAGCAACTGGTGCAACGCACCCGTCAGCTTGAAAAAGAATTGGAATCCCTTAAATCCAAACTCGCCAGCAGTGCCGGATCCGATCTGGCAGCATCTGCTACCGAAATTGGATCGATAAAAGTTCTGGCCGCCAATCTTGAAGGGGCTGATGTAAAAAGCCTGCGTGATACGGTTGATCAACTTAAAAACAAACTGGGCAGTGCCGCCATTATTCTGGCAACTGTAGAAGGTGAAAAAATCACCTTAATCGCCGGTGTCACTAAAGATGTGACCGATAAAATTCGGGCCGGTGACCTGGTATCGCATGTCGCCGCACAAGTAGGTGGTAAAGGTGGCGGCCGACCAGATATGGCACAAGGCGGTGGTAGCGAACCACAAAAATTAACTGCTGCACTCGACTCCGTCACCGAATGGGTGGCATCTAAGCTGGAAAATTAAGTCATGGCACTTATCGTACAAAAATACGGCGGTACTTCAGTCGGTTCTGTAGAACGTATCCAGGAAGTCGCTAAAAAAGTTATTCAATATCGTAAAGATGGTCACGATATCGTGGTGGTCGTCTCCGCGATGAGCGGCGAAACCAATCGTTTACTGGCTTTGGCGAAAGAAATTAATCCAGACCCACGTGGCCGTGAACTGGATGTTCTATTGTCAACGGGTGAACAGGTCACGATTGCCCTGCTCAGCATGACACTTGAGCAAATGGGTATGCCAGCACAATCCTATACCGGATCCCAAGTAAAAATCCTCACTGACGATGCACATAACAAAGCCCGCATCATGCAGATCGATGATGAAAAAATGCGTCAGGATCTTAGCGATGGCAAAGTTGTCGTCGTTGCAGGATTCCAGGGGTGTGACGAGCAAGGCAATATTACTACGCTGGGTCGTGGTGGTTCCGATACTACTGCGGTGGCGTTGGCTGCGGCGTTAAAAGCCGATGAATGTCAGATTTATACTGATGTGGATGGTGTATATACCACTGATCCACGCGTTGTCCCGGAAGCACGTCGGCTGGATCACATTACCTTTGAAGAAATGCTCGAGATGGCCAGCCTGGGAGCAAAAGTTTTGCAGATTCGCTCGGTCGAATTTGCTGGAAAATACAACGTGCCATTACGCGTACTTTCATCATTTACTGACGGTGGCGGCACATTAATTACCTCTGAGGAACCCTCAATGGAACAAGCGCTTATTTCAGGTATTGCCTTTAATCGCGATGAGGCAAAACTAACTATTTTAGGCGTCCCTGATCAACCAGGTGTCGCCTATAAAATTCTGGGGCCAATTGCCAAGAAAAATATCGAAGTGGATATGATTATCCAAAACACTGGTCATGATTCCACTACCGACTTCACCTTTACCGTTCACCGCAATGATTATCAAACAGCGTTGAAATTACTGAAAGAAACCTCAGAATCCATGGGTGCCCGTGAAGTTACAGGCGATGAGCATATCGCAAAAATTTCACTGGTTGGTGTGGGTATGCGTTCACATGCAGGTATTGCCAGTACGATGTTTGAAACCCTGGCACAGGAAAATATTAACATCAGCATGATCTCCACCTCCGAGATTAAAATCTCAGTTGTGGTGGATGAAAAATATCTGGAACTGGGCGTAAGAGCGTTACATAAGGCATTCCAGCTAGAACAAGCTAAGTAAACCATTGATATCAGGAAGTTTTTCCTATCGATAAGGTGCAACTATCCTGATATACTTTCCACCAAAGATAAGCGGATAATTTATTGTCCAACGCTGTCATAGAGGAAGGAAGACAGAAGATCTTCCAAAAGGAAATAAACGGAACTGGCACGAGGCCTAGCTCAACGAAAGGAGTCATCACTCTCCTCCCCCTCGGTGCCAGATTTTATACTGAAAGGGGAATAACATGTTAATACTTACACGTCGCGTTGGAGAATCTCTCATCATCGGTGATGATGTTGTTGTAAATGTACTGGGTGTCAAAGGTAATCAAGTAAGAATCGGTGTAGATGCACCAAAAGATGTCACAGTTCACCGTGAAGAAATCTATGATCGTATTCAAGCTGAAAAAGATCAATCAAACGCAGGTTAATTAGGCAAATCGACTAGCCAAAAGAATCACAGCTGGTATAATGGCCGGCTTGATGGAGAGCTGGCCGAGTGGCTGAAGGCGCGCCCCTGCTAAGGGTGTATAGGTTAATCCCTATCGAGGGTTCGAATCCCTCGCTCTCCGCCATTTTTTTCTGAAATTATCCTTGTGATAATCAGTAAAAAACAGTACAATTTCACGCTTTAAAGCGCCTGTAGCTCAGCTGGATAGAGTACCTGGCTACGAACCAGGCGGTCGCACGTTCGAATCGTGCCAGGCGCACCAAAAATTGAAGTACATCGAAGCAGTTATCATTAATTTGATAGCTGCTTTTTTGTTTCTGGCGTTTGCTGTTCGAAAATCTAACTAAGTTTATCTGTCATAACCTGTGTATAAAGAGCAAACTGAATTCGCTCGGCTCGGCTATTGATGAGTAATCTACATAAACAATAGATAGAGCCTTGTCATCGCTTTTCCACCACCCTGACTAAATCGCTGAAAATGGAGATTAGAGCGTATTTGATGATTCAGAACACTCATTTATTGAGAGATAAATATTAATTTCTCTTCATGGAGAGGATCTGTATGGAAATAATCGAAAATCGTTTTATTTGAATTTATCAGACTTTACAGCTTCAATTATGAGCTAACCAAGACCAGCCAATACTAAAAAATACCTAGAGAATGTTCCCAAGGTATTTTTGATACCAAGCTCGTTAAGGAAAACAGTAACGAAGAAATTATTCGACTTTTTTTCTCACGAGCAATTTTAGGCAGTTCTCTATCCTTAATAATATCCAGTTGATGGAAACGCAAATAAAGAACTCAAGCAGAAGAGGTTGATGTTTTAAATTCCAAGTTATAGTTTAATTCTAGACTTAATCGGCACTCATCTGACCATACTCTTGATGGAACTCGGCAGATATATCTAAAGCTCTGAAGAGCATTTTGTGAATTTTAATTTTATCGGTTCTTTTTATTTCGCCCTTTGAAATAGTTGGTTGATCTATAAAAGACCATATAAAAGTTTCTAATGTGCTTATTTTTACACCAATTGCACCTACTCTATACAAACACATCAGTAGAGTGGCTTGAACATCGAATTCTCTAACTTTTGAATTTAAATAAGCATCAATAATCTCAAAACAGTCATCAGGAGTTGTGACGTCAGCATATTGCGTCATGATTTCTTCTAACTGTGAAGTAGTAATCTTGCCTCTTGAAAATTCTGCAACCCTGCCCCGTAACAACTCCATCACGATTGATAGGTTTGGATAAAATTCACTCCATTCTTCTGAAAGCGATCTCAACCTTTTTTTAGAATAAGAATTCTCAGCTGCAACTATTGAGCGCCATGAAATTCTTTCTCTATCAAAAGCAACGTTAAAACATTCATTAGAAAATTGTAAAATATCTCTTGGTCTCCAGAGCGTTCTTTCGAGCATATAATCAAAGGATGTCTGCCCTCCACCCTTTTTTGCAGCAGGAAATATATCGTCAAACCCCACATCCTGTCTCGTATATTGACTTTTAAATACTTCATTTATTCTCAGCTCAACTAACGATTTTAGATCTTCCGCTGACCATATCAAAGGTAAAATATAGGACTCATATTTTTCCTGTTGGAAACCTGAGTCTCTAGTTTTATCAAAAACTAATTCTAAAAGGTCTTTTCTGAGCGCAATTATTATTTTAACCGGAGGAAGCTTTCTAAAGTTTTTAATCTCTTCAATTAAAGCTCGTATAAACCTGCATCTAGTATTAGTATTTGCCCAGTCTTCATCCAGCTGATCGATTAGAATATAATATTTACGCTGCATATCATCGAAAGCAAATTCAGCAAGCAAATTTATAATTTCATTTAGCTTTTTAACTTGAAGGGAATTAACAACTTGAGTTGCTCTCTGTTTAATCTCCGTGCGTTCATTCTCGGATAGTTTTTCTACCCCTTCAACAGAAAGATTAACATTCGGAAATTTACCCGTGATACCAGCTTTAGTTTGTGATTCTAATCTACTGGTTATCTCACGAAGTTGCTCGTCTGTATCCAACCAGAATCTATCACCCCATTCTTCAAAGTATTCCAAGGCTTTAGTCTTAACCCTGTCTTTCTTAAAAAAAGTAGAAATTCTTGTATGTAGACTTTTTGCATCTCCTGCACTTTTTATATTATATCGAAGGCGCAATAATTCAACAGTAAGTATGTGGCGCCATAGCAGCCTATAGAATAAATCCAAGTTGATATTCAAAGCCTCAAAAAATTGAATAATATTTGAATACTCAAGAAAGCTTACAGATATGTCGTTCGGGTCAAGGCGAATGGAGTTTTCAGAAACGGAGTGTATTTTATACATTAATGCACTTTTGCCTGAACCGGTTCTACCTAGGATAATAGCCGAAGGGTCATTTACATCCATCAATCTAGATAAATCGCCTTTATCAACAAAGCAGCTTTCTAATAGTTTTGTATCTGTTTCAGCATCAAGGGCACCTAAAACCGTATTTCGTTTTATTTTCAAGACCATCTATATTCCTGTAAGGATATCTACTTATCCAGCTATTAAATGATTGTTCAACTTAGTTAGTTATTGTAGTTGCCCCCACTAAAACGGACACACCTAGCTTGCCACTTTAAG
>TARA_R110002110_G_scaffold53787_5_pt1 | contig 21247 bp, 25 predicted proteins | sample TARA_R110002110 | Tara Oceans TARA_R110002110 (sample SAMEA4397330) | marine metagenome | biome: Polar Biome; feature: [SRF] surface water layer (ENVO:00010504); material: water (ENVO:00002006), including particulate matter (ENVO:01000060) such as... | depth 5 m
GAATTAAGTGGCGTACAATTAGATTTACAACTCTTTTTTAATGTAGGAAGTAAATTAGCAAACGAAGACTATTTCCCGAAATGGTACGATGGTAGCGAGTTTAAAGCAGCTAGAGAATAACAACTAAATGGGTTTACAATTTTTAGTATCTTTATTAAAAATTGTAAACTAAACTTATAACTTATTGTATCTCGGAAAGTAGAATAGGAAAGCTTAATAAAATATGAAACGAATTTACTACAAACTAAGCAACAAAACTAAATTTGTACCTTTGACTTCTTAAAATAAAAAAATTCTTGAAAGTAGAACATAACATATCTCGCTTAAAACACTTACTGAAAATGTACAAGCTTTCAGTATCTGATTTTTTACTAAAAATTAGTGAGGGTTTAAAAATATCTATAACTGAAAAAGATATCTTTTCAAGAAGAATAGAAATTGGACATTTAAAAAGAATTGATAAACTTTTTGAAAAGGGAATTCATTATTATTTAGACCCAAAAGCACCTGAAAACTCTAAAGAAGCAAGTGTTTTCTTTAGAAAGGAAAGTTTTGGGACTGACTTAAATTTCAGAGCAAAAAAAATAGTTAGCCAATTTGAGGAATTGAAAATATCTATTACTGCTATTTCTAAATTAGCAGAATTGGATATAAAAAGAAAAATTCCAAAATTCAGCATAAATGATAATCCAGAAAAAGTAGCAAATGAATTTAGGCAAATTCTTTACCCAAATTTCACATCAAAACGCAGAGATTTTCTTAAAGCACTAATTTCAAAATTAGCAGAAAGCAACATTTTAGTTTTTGAATTTGTTGAAACTCACAATAGAAAAGAGAAAGCCAATATTGATGGATTTTTTCTTAAACCAAATGTTATTGTATTAAAAAGACACCAATCTTTTAGACGAGAAATATTCACTTTAGCTCACGAATTAGGGCACTTTTTACTCGACAAAGAAGAAATTGAATTACTTGATTATAATGTAATTGCTGATAGGCATTTATCTACTATCGAAAGATGGTGTAATGATTTTGCGTATTATTTTTTAGTTGGAAGATATGGAGAAATGCTTAAAAATATTGAACCGGCAAAACCTTCAAATGATTACCATTTTGATTTAATAAAAACGGTTTCAGAAAACACTCATTTGAGTCAAATTGCTTTATTTACAAGGTTATTATTTAAAAATCAAATTAGTCAATCTAACTATAATAAAGTCAGAAATGACTTTGAAGAACAATTCAAGAAATTTCAAGAAGAAAAAGATAGAGAAAAGGAGTTACAAAAAGAGAAAGGTATAAAAATAAGAGCTTCAGTTGCACAACCAATTTCTTCACCATTATTTATATCTACAATTCAAGCTGCATTTTATGAAGGCATTATAAACGAATATGACGTTTGTAAAAAACTGAATATTAAGCCTGAAAAATTAGACAAATTTATTCAATGATAGTAGTAATAGATACAAGTTCTTTATTGTCCTTGGTTCGTTACTACTTACCATTTGACCAAAACAATAAACTTTTTAATTTTATTAAAAAAGAAATACAAAATCATAACATTGTGGTTATTGATGAGGTATTAAACGAATGTAAATTTGTTTCTGGAAAATTGGTTATAAAAAAATTAGATTTCTTAATTGATAAAGACTTTTTAAAAGCTCATAAAATTCCTTTTAAAACAGAAAACTTAATCCCTCCATCACCTGCAAAATTTTATAATCTTGTTGACAACAATTTTACTACAACTAATGCAAAAAGATTAAATAGTGCTCAATTTGAACAGCAAAAAAAAGAGTTTTTAGATTCAGCAGACGCACGAATGATTATTTATTTATTAACTCAAATAAGTAAAAACTCATTTGAAAAAATAATTCTTGTAACTGAGGAAACAGAAGGAAGCAATGATAATAAAGCTTTCAAAAAGTTACCAGCGATTAGTAAAATTCTGAATATTGAAGTGAAAACCTTACCTGAACTATTAGAATTGTATTCTGAGATTAACATATCGTTTGAATAAAAGATTATGCTAACATCCATCAACCCAAAATTACCAATGCGTAACAAAAAAGTTACGAGAGATTTTTATATCCAACAATTAGGTTTTAAAGAATTTGGAACTACAGCCTATGACTATTATTTAATGATAGAAAAAGATCAAATTCAATTGCATTTTTTTGAATTTAAGGAGTTAAACCCAAAAGAAAATTATGGTCAAGTATATATTAGAACAGACAATATTGAGAATTTTTATCAAACATTATTAGATCATAAAACGAGGATTCACCCAAACGGTTTGCTAGAAACAAAGCCTTGGGGGCAAAAAGAATTTTCGATTCTAGACCCAGATAGCAATCTGTTAACTTTTGGAGAACCCATTTAGAAATAAAAGACCAAATAAAATATTTTCTGCACACATAAAACATCCTACAACACTTTTAAAGCAATAAGATTTAATGTAAATTGCCGTCCGATATTAAGACAGCATTATGGAAGAAACTAAAAGGATCAATTATATAAAAGATGTTTTAGAAAATATGCCAACAGATTGGCTAAACCTAACAACACATCAACTAGATATTTATAATGAAAAATTGGCGAAAACGCAGTTTTTAGATCAGTTTGAAACCTTGTTTAACAACAATAATACTTCGTCTTCTGCGCTTAGTAAGTTACCAACTGCGTACGACTACATTCGATTAGGACATCCATTATCTTGTGTGCTAGAATGGACAATTGCTAATTTGCATCAGTTAACATCTGAAAGTGTGATTAGTTTTTCTTCGCAAACGGTTCCTGTTTTGGCAATTCTAAGAAAAAACTTGTTAGAAAATAAAAAAACGCAGATTGTTTACACAGACAAACTGCCAACAACTTTTGATGCAGACATTATAAAAAGCGTGTATGGTTATCTATTTGAATTGAAGAAAATTGAAAATGAATCTGAAATTTCTGCGTTTGATGGAAGCGTCATTTTTATTTCTGAACAAAATCAAATTTCAACAACAACACTTTCTCAACACATCGATTTTTACATCAATTTATACAGCGGATTAGGAAGTATTTTATTGGTAAATGGGGAAGGAAATGAGAATTACATTTCAGAAATTCAACATGTACGAAGAAGAGAAACCATTGCGATGACACCAGCAAATTCTTTGGTTGCATTAAAATCATTAACAGAAAATACTGCAATTGACATTCAAAATAGCGATGTAGCAACGAATAAAAAACGTGTTACAGATACTATAAAAAGCATCACAGGTTCTAACACAAAAGCATTGGTTGGCTCAAGCGGATTGTCTGTTCAGTACGCAATTATGATGGGTTTAATTGATGATGCCTTAGAAAATAATAAAGGAAAAGAGATTAAATTTATTGTTCCGCCAAATTGTTACGGAGGCACAAACGACCAAGCAAGACGTGTTGCTGCTTGTTTAAAAAATGTAGAAGTGGTGGATTTACCAGTTGATGGAGAAAACGACATGGTACAAAGTATTGATGCAGTTTTAACTAAAATAGCTAATGAAGATGCTGTTCCTTATATTATTGCAGAAATTCCTACAAATCCAAGAGTTGAAGTTCCGGATTTAATCCAATTAAAAAATGTTTTGAGTGAAAAACGCACAACTGCAAATGGCAACATTGCGGTTGATCCGGTTTTTATTTTAGACCAAACATTTTGTCCGAATGTACATTTTTTAGGAGAAGGAGAAATACTATCAACCGTTAGAACTATTTCATATGCAAGTGGATCTAAATTTCCGAGTGGCGGAAAATGTACTGCTGGTTATGTAATCGGAAATACAAAAACAACTGCGTTGCTAGATAAAATTGAAGTGCATTTAACTTTGTGTGATAATGAAGCTACCAATCTTCAATATGAAATTTTAGCAACACAAATGCCAACGATGAAGCAACGAATTAGCGATGCGTATAAAAACACACGAGAATTTGTAAACTTTATCACAGAAACGTTACCAGAAGCAAAAATCAATTTTGTCTCAGAAGAACTCGCCGCACAAGGATTTACGCCTTCTGTGTTTTCATTAGATCTTCCAACAAAAGGAACTACTGTTGAAGAAAAAGAAACATATAAAAGAGCATTGAATCTTCAATTAATTAATTTAATGATTGCTGAGATTCCTAACGAAAGCAAGTATTGCGTGAGTTATGGTCAGTTAAAAGGTTGTTATTGGACAATTCCTGCAACCTCAACTCAAGGAACTACAAAAGAAGGCGATAAAGATTATATTATCCGTACAGCGCTTTCTCCGAACATAGATTTGGAATTGCATAAAAAAGTTTTTTTAGATTTTGTAAAAACTATTTAAAAGGAAATGAAACCTAGAATTGAAAAATTATCTGAAAAGAAATTGATTGGTTTGCACACAACAATGTCTTTAGTTGATAATAAAACTGGCGAACTTTGGAAAAATTTTATGCAAAGACGCAGAGAAATCACCAATAATGTATCAAACGATTTGTTAAGTTTACAAGTTTATAATCCAACACATTTTCAATCTTTTAATCCGAATACTACATTCGAAAAGTGGGCATTAACAGAAGTTTCTGATTTTGATTTTGTTCCTAACGGAATGGAAATTTTTCTTTTAACTGATGGTCTTTATGCTGTTTTTAATCATAAAGGTTCTGGTGCAGATACAAGTATTTTCCAATATATTTATGGAACTTGGATTCCAAATTCTGATTACTTTTTAGATGATAAACCTCACTTTGAAATCTTGGGAGAAAACTATAAAAATGCCGATCCAAATTCTGAAGAAGAAATATGGATTCCAATAAAAACTAAATAATTAGATTCTTTTAAAATCGGTTATCGCCGTCTAGTAAATTTCCTATTCCTCCTAAAATACTTCCTTCTCCTCTATCACCTTTTCCTGTTTGTGGCGCCATTGCCAAAACTCTCCCAGCCAATCTACTAAATGGCAAAGACTGAATATAAACCGTTCCTGGACCTTGTAATTTTGCAAAAAACAATCCTTCTCCACCAAAAATTGAGTTTTTAATTCCGCCTACAAATTCTATGTCATAATCAACCGTTTGTGTAAAACCAACAATACAACCAGTATCTACACGTAAAATTTCTCCGCGTTGCAATACTTTTTTAGACATTGTTCCACCAGCATGTACAAATCCCATACCGTCTCCTTCTAATTTTTGCATGATAAAACCTTCACCACCAAACAAACCTCTACCTAATTTTTTAGAAAACTCAATTCCGATAGAAACGCCTTGTGCTGCACATAAAAATGCATCTTTCTGACAAATAAATTTTCCGCCAAATTCCGTTAAATCAATCGGAATTATTTTTCCTGGATATGGAGAAGCAAAAGAAACCTGTTTTTTACCAAAACCCGAATTTGTAAAAACCGTCATAAACAAACTTTCTCCGGTTAACAATCGTTTACCAGCAGAAAATAGTTTTCCTAAAATTCCTTTATCTTGGTTGGTTCCGTCTCCAAAAATGGTATTCATAGTAACGCCATCATTCATCATCATAAAACTACCAGATTCTGCCACAACACTTTCTTGTGGATCTAATTCTATTTCTACATATTGCATCTCTTCTCCAAAGATGTTGTAATCTATTTCGTGTGCGTTCATATTTTAGATTGTTAGATTGTTAGATTGTTAGATTCTTATAAAATTGGATTGTTAGATTATTTGAGCATTTGAAATAAAATATCAGATTAATTAACTTTGTCCCTTTACAACTTTCTTGCAAACTATTAGAGATAACTAATTGAATTTTGTTACAAAAATATTATCTTTTTAAATTGATTGTAACATTAATAATGTTCTCGATACATCACGCTCAAAAGCGTGACACTCGAACTGACAATCTTAATAAACACTAACTAAGAAGTATTAACAGAAAACTGCAACTTCTTACTGTTTACTAAAAACTGTTCACTGTTTTACTTTAATACTCCATTCATATACAAACTTTGAAACTACATCTCCAGAAGCATCAACTCCGTCTATTTTTAAATGAATAACTTGCCCTTCGCCTGTTTCAATTGATTTCTCAATTGCTTGTTTAATTAAGCTTCCATCTACACATTTAAAGATAATTTTCCCTGTGGCTTTTTTTGTAAAACGCCCTTCTTGATGCGTAACCAACATCGATATTTTTCTGTTTGATTTCTTTATTTCTTGTATTACAAGAATTCCACTAGCAAATTCAGAAGCCATTCCTTGAACTGCCCAATACAAAGATTTAAATGGGTTTTGATTGATCCATCTATGTTTCACTTTTACAACTGCCTCTTTATCAGAAATTGATACAACTCTAACACCACAAAAAAATGCAGAAGGCAATTTAAATAACATATAAATATTGATTTTACGTGGTGTAATTTTCATGTTTTGATGAATTTTTAGAAAATAAAAAAATAAAAATAAAAAATAATTGATTTTTTTTAGTTTACATTAAAACGTCGAAAAACCCTTTATTAATAGGCAATGTAAGAAATATTTATCAATAAATAAAAAAAATAAAATGTTAAAGTTTTAAAAAATATAGTACTTTGTTTTGCATAGTACCTTTTTTTATACATATATTTGCATAGTCAAGTAGTATATAAAAATTATAACATGAATAAAAATAACGAAAACACAAACGCATTCTTAATCCATATTTCGGCTTTTTCTGGATTTATAATTCCATTTGGAAGCATTATTGTTCCATTAGTATTATGGCAAACAATGAAAGATAGAAGTAAGTTTTTAGATGAACAAGGAAAGGAAGCTGTAAATTTTAATATTAGTTATGCTCTCTATATTTTCATTTTAGGAATATCAATTGTTCCTTTTGCTTTAGGTTCTTTTTTAAGACACATGAATGATTATAATAATTTTCATTGGGATTGGAGCAACGGGGGTTTATTTGGAATCTTTGGAATGGCATCAATAATTACATTAATTGGATTTATTAAAATTGCATTAATCATTATTGCTGCATTAAAATCTAAAGAAGGTGAGAATTACAAATATCCTTTTACTATAAAATTTATTAAATAACACGTATAAAACTCTTTATATGAAGATAGAAAATACAAAAGCACAAATGCGAAAAGGGGTTTTAGAATTCTGCATCTTATCCATATTAAAACATGGTGATGCATATACTTCTGAAATCTTAGAAACATTAAAAAGTGCAGAAATGATTGTAGTAGAAGGAACTATATATCCGCTACTAACTCGATTAAAAAACGCAGGATTATTAACTTATCGTTGGGAAGAATCGACTTCCGGACCACCGAGAAAGTATTATGTATTAACAGAAAACGGAACCATGTTTTCTAAAGAATTAGATAAAACCTGGGGAAACCTAGTAACAGCTGTAAACCAAATAACAAGTAAAAAAACAAAGTAATGAATAAGACAATAAACATAAATTTAGGAGGATTCTTTTTCCATATAGATGAAATTGCTTTTCAAAAGTTAAAAAGATATTTAGATTCTATTTCTAGATCTTTAAGCGATGATCCTCAAGGAAAAAACGAAATTATTTCAGATATCGAAGCTCGTATTAGCGAATTGTTATCAGAAAAAATTACTGATGCGCGTCAAGTTGTAAACGAAAGTGATATTGATGAAGTGATCAAGATCATGGGACAACCAGAAGATTATGCAGATGCAGAAGAAGGCTATGCAAAAGAAGATTACAACTATCAAAGAAGAAGAACTTCTTCTTCTGGCAAAAAACTATTTAGAGACGGAGACGACAAGTTTTTAGGTGGTGTTGCATCAGGAATTGCACATTATTTTAATGTAGATACTGTTTGGATTCGTTTGGCATTTATCTTATTAGCTTTTAGTGGATTTAGTATTGTAACTTATATTATTCTTTGGATTGTAATCCCTGAAGCAGCAACAACTGCAGAGAAATTACAAATGGAAGGCGAAGCTGTAAATATTGATAACATTGAAAAAAAAATTCGTGAAGAATTTACAAATGTTTCAGAAACCATAAAAAATAGCGCAAGCGAAGTTTCTGAAAAAATTAAAGATGGAGCAAATGATATTACTCAAAAAGTAAACCAAGGGTTTAAAAAAGGGAGCAAAAAGGCAACATCTGGTTTTCAAGATTTTTTAGACACTTTAGGCACAATAATTCTTACAATATTTAAAGTTATTGGTAAGTTTATTGGAGTGATTCTAATGTTTGTTGCCGCAATCACTTTAATCTCATTAATTATTGGAGCATTTTCTATCGGTAGTTTAGAAGTAATTGGAATTGACAATGATTTTGTTATGTATCCACCATTTTTCTATGATTCAATGGTGCCTCATTGGTTATTAACAGTTGCCACATTTTTAGTAGTTGGAATTCCATTTTTAATCTTATTTGTATTAGGATTACGCATCTTATCTAGCAACGTAAAACAGTTTAGCAAAACAACTTCATTAACCTTATTTGGTATTTGGTTAGCCGCAGTTTTAACATTGGTTTTTACAGGAATTGAATATGGTACTACTAGAGCATCAAACGGAAATAAAATTGAAACAATTAATTTAAGTACAGTAGCAAACGATACGCTAACTTTAAAAATGGTAAAGAATGATGACCTTTATTTTCAGCATAATAATTTTAGCAACAATAATGTAGAAGTTATTTATCTAGATGACGAAAAGAAATTATCATCAACCGATGTTTTTATTGATGTAGAAAAAAGTAATTCTGATAAAGCGTATTTACAAATTAGAAAATATTCTGAAGGAAGAAACAAGTTAAAAGCAACTAAAAATGCTGAAAGTATTCAATACAATTATAAAATTGAAGACAATGAAATCTTATTAGATGCCTATTTTATTAGCGAATTTAAAAACGCTTTTAAAGATGAAGATGTTTATATAAAACTATTTATACCCAATGATGTAACTATTTATTTTGACCGAACAACAAAAAATTATTTAAAAAACATAGACAATACAACAAATACCTATGATAAAAAAATGGTGAATCATTATTTTGTAATGACAGAAGAAGGATTAGACAGCAAAGAGTTAAAAGAATTAGAAAACGAAACTGAAGAATAACAATTCATCAATAAAAATCAACAATTGAGTAACCTAAATTAGTTATAAAGCGTCTATATAAAGACATTTGAATCTTAAAACAAAAAACCATGAAATCAATCATCACCAAAACATTCGCACTTCTTTTTATAGCAACCGTTTCTACATCTTGTATGATAGAAGGAATTAGTTCGGTTACAGGAAATAGAAATGTAATTACAGAAACTCGTAAAATAAATGACGACTTTACAAAAATAGAAGTTGGTCAAGGAATTCAGTTGTATATCACACAGGACGATAATTTATCTTTAGTTGTAAAAGCTGATGAAAATCTACACAAATTGATAAGAACAGAAGTTAAAAATGGCGTTTTAAAAATATCATCAAAAAGAAATATTAGAAGAGCAAAATCTAAAAAAATATATCTTTCTGCACCAAACATTAATGCTATTAAAGCAACAAGCGGTAGCGATGTTGTTACAGAAAACACAATAAAAGCAGACATTTTTGAGGCACATGTTAGTAGCGGTGCAGATGCAAGAATTGATGTAAATGCAGATACAGTAAATTCTAGTTCTTCTAGTGGAGCAGATTTACGAATAAAAGGAACTGCAAATTATTACACTGCAAAAGCATCTAGTGGTGCATCAATTAGAGCTTATGGTTTAGAAAGTAAAAATGCAACTGTAAAAGTAAGTAGCGGTGCAGATATTGATGTGCATGCTACTGAATCTCTAACAGCAAAAGCAAGTAGCGGTGGCGATATTGACTATAGAGGAAATCCGAAAAATGTAGATAAAAAGAAATCTTCTGGTGGTAGTATTTCATCAAACTAAAAGAAATAATCAAAAAAAACAATTGCAATCATGATTAAGTTTTTCTTATTTATTTTGGCTTTATTAATGTCTTTTTTCGCTGTTGGACAAGTAAATGAAATTCCGAAATACAAACCATCAAATATAGATTTACATAATCAAATTGTAAAAATGGACGCAAAATATTTTAACGCTTATAATACGTGCGACATGGAAACTCAAACAGATTTATATAATGAAAATATTGAGTTTTTTCATGACAAAGGTGGTTTATTAACAGATAAGAAAGAGCTTTTAAAATCTTTAAAAGAAAATATTTGCAATAAAGTTACACGAACATTAATAAAAGGAAGCATAGAAGTTTATCCCATTAAAAATTATGGAGCAATAGAAATTGGTTATCATAAATTCTATAACAAAGAAGAGCCCAACGCAAAATCTGTTCCTAGTAAGTTTATTATGGTTTGGAAAAAAGAAAAAAATAACTGGAAAATTACAAAAGTAATTAGCCTGCATTAACGTATTTAAAATCTATGGTAAGAATTCTTCAAACTTACTTATAGTACTAATACTTGGTTTTATTAGTTTACTTTGTAAAAGTCATATTATTTTATAATATGGCTTTTACTTTTTTTAGTACTTTTATGATTATGAAAAAAAAAATGCTCCTTCTACTACTCTTTTGCTTTTCAATTTCTTTTTACGGACAAAATTTACCTAAAGGATTTGTGTATTTATCTAATATTGATGCAAGTATTAAATCAGAAATGAGATATTTTTCTCACAATAATTTTATAGGAAAACCAATTGATGGATATAAAAAAGCAACTATTATTATTTCTAAACCTACCGCAATCGCTTTAAAAAATGTACAACAAAAGTTAGCACAATTTAACCTAAGTCTTAAAATATTTGATGGGTATAGACCTCAGCAAGCGGTAGATCATTTTGTGCGTTGGGCAAAAATGCTAAATGATACTTTAATGAAAAAAAAATACTATCCGAGTGTTTCAAAAAATCAATTATTTAAATTAGGATATATTGCTTCAAAATCTGGTCATACAAGAGGAAGCACTGTAGATTTAACCATTATAGATATTACAACAGGAAGAGAATTAGACATGGGAAGTATGTATGATTTCTTCGGAAATAAATCGCATGTTTTACACAAAAATGTAACTACAAAACAAAAAGCAAATAGATTATTACTTAGAAATTTAATGATGTCAAACGGGTTTAAACCTTATAAATTTGAATGGTGGCATTTTACATTAAAAAACGAGCCTTTTTCAAAAACCTATTTTAATTTTCCAATTAAATAAATCAATTTTAACAGAACTAAAACAAAACTTAAATTTTACGGTATTATATTTGCAATCAAGAAATTATATTTTTCTTTTATGAATTTTAAAAAACAACTCTTTTTTGTTTTAAGCTTTTTGCTTATTGCTGCTCAATCAATACATTCTCAAGAGGATAAAATTGGTGCAAAAAAAAAGATTTCTATAAAAGCCAAAATTACACCTACTAAAAAACAAGGTTCTTTAAATTTTGATGCTACAAAAGGGTTTAAAAATGCGTATAACAATTCTCAAAAAACAAAATCACAAGCACAGAAAGATGCAAATTTAAAAAATAAAGGAATTATTAGCCTCGCAAAAATAAATGAAGAGCGTGTTTTAAAAGCATACAAAAAAATAAATGGTAGATATCAATATCCAAAAATAGATCAAGATTTAGGGAGTTTTAGAACAGATTCAAAATATGTAACTATTATTTGCAGAGATTTTCAATATCCTGATGGTGATAAGGTTACCATTTTGATAAATGGTATTCCTATAATTACAAATATTACCTTAAGACAGAACTATCAAAAATTTACAATTCCTATAAGTGTAGGAATTAATAGAATTGCTTTTAAAGCATTAAACCAAGGCACATCTGGCCCAAATACTGCAGCTTTTAAAGTGTACGATGATAAAAATAACTTAATTTCATCTAACGAATGGAATCTTGCAACTGGTGCGGTTGCTACAATTTTAATAGCAAAAGATAAATAAATTTTATATCTATAAAATTTGTATTCTTTGCTTTTTACTTTTTATCAAAAAACATTTTTTTTAAAAACTAAAAAACCCTTATTTTTGCAGTTAGCATTCCTTTTTTTATGCAACTTAAATTAGACTTATAACAACAAACTACTAATGAAGAAAATAACCAAAGAAACGTATATCAATTGGTATAGAGATATGCTGTTTTGGAGAAAGTTTGAAGACAAACTTGCTGCTGTTTATATACAACAAAAAGTAAGAGGTTTTTTACACTTATATAATGGTCAAGAAGCAGTTCTAGCAGGTTCTTTACATGCAATGGAATTAGGGAAAGACAAAATGATTACTGCATATCGTAATCACGTTCAACCTATCGGAATGGGAGTTGATCCAAAAGCTGTGATGGCAGAATTATACGGTAAAGTTACCGGAACTTCTAAAGGAATGGGAGGTTCTATGCACATTTTTTCTAAAGAAAAAGGATTTTATGGAGGTCACGGAATTGTTGGCGGGCAAATCCCTTTAGGTGCAGGAATTGCATTTGGAGATAAATATGCAGGTAACGATGGTGTAACACTTACCTTTTTTGGAGATGGAGCTGCAAGACAAGGTTCTTTGCACGAAGCTTTTAACATGGCAATGCTTTGGAAATTACCAGTAGTTTTTATTGTTGAAAACAATGGTTACGCAATGGGAACTTCAGTTGAAAGAACAGCAAATCATACCGATATTTGGAAACTAGGTTTAGGTTATGAAATGCCTTGTGGTCCTGTTGATGGAATGAACCCTATTAAGGTTGCAGAAGCAGTTGATGAAGCTATACAAAGAGCACGTCGTGGAGATGGACCTACTTTTTTAGAAATGAAAACGTATCGTTACCGAGGACATTCTATGTCTGATGCACAACATTATAGAACGAAAGACGAAGTAGCAGAATACAAAAAAATTGATCCTATTACGCAAGTTTTAGACGTAATCAAAGAGAAAAATTATGCTTCGGAAAAAGAAATTGAAGCAATCAATCAAGAAGTGAAAGATTTAGTAAAAGAATGTGAAGATTTTGCAGAGAACTCTCCTTATCCAGAAGTAAATCAATTATATGATGTTGTATACGAACAAGAAGATTATCCTTTTATCAAAAGATAGATTATGGCAATAGTAGTAAATATGCCGCGTTTAAGCGACACCATGGAAGAAGGTGTTGTGGCACAATGGTTAAAAAATATTGGAGATTCTATTGAGGAAGGCGATATTTTAGCAGAAATAGAAACTGATAAAGCAACAATGGAGTTCGAATCGTTTAACGAAGGAACTTTATTATATATTGGTGTTAAAGAAGGAGAAAGTGCTCCTGTTGACACTTTATTAGCTATTATTGGGGATAAAGGTGAAGATATTTCTGGCCTACTAAGTGCTCAAGCTAAACCACAAGAGCCAAAAACGGAAGAAATTAAATCCGAAGAAAAGAAAACTGAAGAAACTCCTAAAAAAGTTGAAGTTGCAAAACCAGTTACTGAAGTTAAAGAAACTAAAACCACTTTAAATGAAAACGGAAGAATTTTTGCATCACCCTTAGCAAAGAAAATTGCTAGTGATAAAGGCATCAATTTAGCCGATTTAAGTGGCACTGGAGATAATGGAAGAATTACTAAAAAAGATGTAGAAAATTATACTCCATCAACTATTTCGACTGAAACATCTTCGGCAACTCCTTCCGCTACGATTGCACAATTTGTTCCTGCAGGAGAAGAACATACAGAAGAAGTTAAAAACTCGCAAATGCGTAAGGCAATTGCAAAAGCTTTAGGGAATTCTAAATTTACTGCACCACATTTCTATTTAACGATAGAAGTGGATATGGATAACGCAATGGATTCTCGTAAAATAATCAATGCAATTCCAGACACTAAAGTATCTTTTAACGATATGGTTGTTAAAGCTTGTGCAATGGCATTAAAAAAACATCCGCAAGTAAATACAAGTTGGACAGACAATGCTACTATTTTTAAAAGTCAGATTCATATTGGTGTTGCTGTTGCTGTAGATGAAGGTTTAGTTGTACCTGTTTTAAAATTTGCAGACCAAATGAGCTTAACTCAAATTGGTGGAAATGTTAGAGAATTAGCAGGAAAAGCAAGAAATAAAAAAATCGTTCCTAACGAAATGGAAGGAAGCACCTTTACAATTTCTAATTTAGGAATGTTCGGAATTCAAGAATTTACTTCTATTATCAATCAACCAAATTCGGCAATTTTATCTGTTGGCGCAATTGTACAGAAACCAGTTGTTAAAGAAGGGCAAATTGTTGTTGGCAATACAATGAAAGTAACTTTAGCTTGCGATCACAGAACAGTTGACGGTGCAGTTGGAGCACAGTTTTTACAAACATTAAGAACGTATTTAGAAAACCCTGTGACCATGTTAGCCTAAAATATTATTAAATTATTATAAGAAGAGCTCGAAAGATATTTCCGAGCTCTTTTTTTTTGAAACAGCTATTGTTATACCTTTGCATACTATAAAAAAAGCAACTTAATTTATTTTTTAAAAATAATGACAAAAAACACAATTGGACGAATTGATAAAGTTGATTTTCCAGAATTTGGACTACTAGATATAGAATCTAAAGTAGATACTGGAGCCTATACTTCTGCAATACATGCACATAAAATAGAAGAATCAAATGTTAATGGAAAAAATTTCATTAGCTTTACACTTTTAGACCCAGAACATGTTCAATACAATGAAAAAGTATTTAGAACTCAAAATTATTCTAAAAAAATAATTAAAAGCTCTAACGGAACTTCCGAAGAAAGATTTGTAGTAAAAACAACTATAACTCTCTTTAAAAAAACGTACACAATTGAATTAACATTAAGTGAACGAAGCGACATGAAATATCCTATTTTATTAGGTAGAAAATTTTTAACAAAGAAGTTTATTGTAGATACATCACAAAAAAATAACTCATACAAATTAAAACAAAGAACATAACTATGAAGATTGCCATTTTATCAAGAAATCCAAGATTATATTCAACAAGAAGGCTTGTAGAAGCAGCAGAAAAAAGAGGTCATGAAGTACTTGTTGTAGATCATTTAAAATGCAATATAGAAATTGAAAAAAAAGCTCCAAAGATTTTTTATAAAGGCGAATATTTAGATGATATCGATGCCATAATCCCTAGAATTGGTGCTTCTGTAACATTTTATGGAACGGCGGTAATTAGACAATTTGAAATGATGAAAGTTTTTACAGCAGTTTCTTCAATCGGTTTAGTAAGATCTAGAGACAAATTAAGTAGTTTACAAATATTGGCAAGAGCCGGGGTTGGATTACCAAAAACCGTTTTTACCAATTACACAAAAGATGTTGAACATGTTGTAGAATCTGTTGGTGGAACACCTTTAGTTTTAAAGTTATTGGAAGGAACTCAAGGATTAGGAGTTGTGCTAGCAGAAACTCAAAATGCAGCAACATCAGTATTAGAAGCATTTAATGGTCTTGGAGCCAGAGTTATTGCACAAGAGTTTATCAAAGAAGCTGGTGGTGCAGATATAAGAGCTTTTGTGGTTGATGGTAAAGTAATTGGAGCTATGAAACGTCAAGGAAAAGAAGGTGAATTCCGTTCTAATATTCATAGAGGAGGAAATGCTACCATCATTGAGCTTACAGATGAAGAAGAAAAGACTGCGTTAAAAGCAACAAGAGCTATGGGTTTAGGAGTTGCTGGAGTTGATATGTTGCAATCTTCTAAAGGTCCTTTAGTTTTAGAGGTAAACTCTTCACCAGGATTAGAAGGTATAGAAATTGCAACAAAAAAGAACATCGCTAAAGAAATCATTCGTTATTTAGAATTAAATGTTGAATAAACCATTTACTATTTTAGGAAAAGAAATTCTTAAAGGAGAACGTACCGTTTTAGATTTAGAAGTTGCAAAGTTACACACAAGAACTACCTTAAAAGTTCCTGTAATTATTGAACGTTCGTTAAATCCTGGCCCTGTTGTTTTATTATTAGCAGGTGTTCATGGTGATGAAACAAATGGTGTTGGTATTTTAAGAGAAATTATAGATCAAAAAATTAACAAGCCTGTAAGTGGAACCATCATTTGTATTCCTGTTTTTAATATTTTTGGGTATTTAATTCAAACCAGAGAATTTCCAGATGGTAGAGATTTAAACAGAATGTTTCCTGGTTCATTAAACGGCTCTTTAGCCAGTCAGTTTGCTTATCAATTTACCAAAGAAATTGCACCTCATGTAGATTATGTAATCGATTTTCATTCAGGTGGTCGTCAGCGTGATAATATTGCTCAAATAAGATGTAATTTTGGTGATGAAAAAGGGTTAGAATTAGCAAAAGTTTTTAATCCTCCAATCATTGTTTTTTCTAAAAGCATTTCAAAATCCTTAAGAGAAACCATTAATAAAATGGGTAAGACCGTATTACTCTTTGAAGGAGGTAAATCAAAAGAATTAAATCCTGCAATTATTAATGAAGGAGTAAATGGGGCAAAAAATGTATTAATTTATTTAGGGTTAATAAAAGGTGATATTATAGTAAAAGAAACACCCGTTTTTATTAAAAAAGCAAAATGGTTACGAGCTTCTTATTCTGGGATGTTTAAAATTTTAATAAAGAATGGGGCTAAAGTAAAAAAGAAAGAAGTTTTAGGAATCATAGAAGATCCTTTTGGAGAATTCAAGAAGAAAATTTACGCCCCTTTTGATTGTCATATTTTTTCCACAAACAAGACCCCAATTGTAAATAAAGGAGACGCTCTTTTTCATGTAAGTATTGACACAGAATAAAAAAAATCTTAAAAAGCAAAAAAAGCAGAATATCTAGCAAACTAGGTAGATAAAAAAGCAATTTTATTTGAAAAGAATTACTTTTCCTATTAGAAAAACAGCAAGAACCCAAGTAATAAAATGCTTCTCCATAGAGCACTTACAAAATATAAAGGCTACCTGTAATTTATTAAGAATTCATAGTCAGATGTATTATCGAGAAATTGCATCCACCAATAAAAAGCTAAAATTAGTTTTAGAGTGTAAGCAAATACATCGACAAATAAAACTAAAAAAGGTAGTGATTTATAATCACTACCTTTTTATTATTAATTCTGTAACGCTATTTCAAGACATCACAAATTATTAAGAGTTTAGTTTATGCTTCTTTATCCATTTTTTTTGTCATGCTAAAGCCAACAAAAAGTGCTGCTCCAGCTGTTAAGAAAATTGATGCAGGAAAAGCAACTTCTTCTTCTAAACCTAATGTTGTATTTAGAATAGAACCAATTAATATTCCTAAACCAATACCCATGGATAAAAGAGCTAGGTTTAAGATAAATACTTTTCCAAAAGATGATTTGCTTTTGCCTCCTGCAAATATTTTTGCGTCTGCACCTTTTTCTATTAAGGCTAATCGCTCTTTGTTTCTTGTTGAAAAATATAAATAGAATACTCCAAATACACTCCCAAAAATAATTGCTAATACTGCTACTTCCATAATTGTTATTTTAAATGTTTAATTTTAATGCGTTCATTCCATATGACTTTGTCTTTTTAAAAAAGGTTACAAAAAAAAATAATTTTTTTTCATTTCGGGTGAAATATAGTATAATCGAGAAATCTTTGGTAGTGTTTCTAAATTGAGATTTCTCCACTGAGGTTGAGATAAGAAAATGATTACTTTATTATTCTAAGATAATAATAAGTATATTTTCTAAAAATTATGTAACCTTTTTTACATCTTATAAGTCAAAGAAGATAATGACCAAACTAACTGACGAAAACTATATAGAAAAAATCCTAAAAGGAGATTCTAACACCTTTGCTTTCTTAATTGATAAGTATAAGGATATGGTTTTTACGCTGGCAATAAAAATGGTTAAGAATAGAGAAGTAGCAGAAGAAGTTTCGCAAGATGCTTTTTTAAAAGCGTATAAATATTTGCCAAAGTTTAAAGGCGATTCGAAATTCTCTACTTGGTTGTATAAAATTGCTTACAATACAAGTTTAGATGCTCTTAAAAAGAACTCGAATCAAAGAGATAATGTGGCAATTGATGAGATTACTGTGAATTATATTTCATCCGTAGAAACAGTTTTAGACGGAATAGAACGAGAAGAAAGAGCTGTTATTATAAATGATTGTTTGGAACAATTGCCAAAAGATGAAAAAGTAATTTTATTGTTTTTCTATTTTAAAGAATTAAGTTTAAAAGAAATTATAGCAATTACTTCTATGAGCGAAGCAAACGTAAAAGTAAAATTACACAGAGCTCGTAAAAAATTATTGAGCATTGTAAAAAAGACCGTAGAACCAGCATTAATTAGTCATTATGGGAGAAAATAAACACATCAAAGAAATAGATGCTTTTGCAAAAAAGTATGTAAAAGAGATTCCCACAGAAACTCCTTCTATAGATTTTACAGAAAATTTAATGAAATCGATTAGGCAAATAGAATTTGTAAAAAGCAACATAGTTTACAAACCGTTAATTTCTACGAAAGGATGGTTTGTTGTTGGGTTAGCAATAGTAGTAGTTTTGTTTATTCCTTTTTATTCTTCTAAAGAAGAAGTGTTTGCTATGCCAAAATTAGATTTTTCTTTCCTAAGTAAATTAGATTTTTCTGACTCGATTGAAAGCCTTAATGTTTCTAATACAACCTTTACCATTACTGTAATTTTTGGAATTTTTATGGCTATTCAACTAATTTATTTAAAAGGTTATTTCGAAAAAAAAATGCATTAATCAGATACTAAGGCCAATAGGGTTCCTTTTGAGTTTACTAAAATTCTCGAAATATTTTTAAATTTAGTTTTAGGAAACGTATGGAAAAGACTCCAGTTTTTATCAGTTTTTTGATTGAACTTCATAATTGTATTTCCAACAGCCATTAATAAGGTTCCGTCTGGTAACCAGCAAACATCTTCTTTTTCACCAATGGTTTCAATAATTTTTTTACGTTCGCCATTCTTAGGGTTCAGCATGGTAACTTCCCATTGTTCTTTTTCTTTATTGATATAGCTTATAAAATCGATATCAGGAATATGATGCAAAGATCTACCTACTTTTTTCTGAATGGTTGTGTTTCTTTTTAGTTTTAATTCGGTTTTTATTAGATCTAAATCTTCGCCAACTATAACAACGTTTATGGTCGTATTTTTATCGTACCACATCGGATACGCCACTTTTAAATCTGTAATAATTTCTGAGCTTTTACCAGTTTTATAATTGTATTTATAAAAACGCTGCAACCCATCAGTATCTAGTCTTACCGCAGAAATATCTTTAGATTTAGGAATACGTTGTGGTGAGTATTCTCCGCCATTTGGTGTACTATTGATAAATTTAATGTTGCCCTTTTTTATATTGTATTCTGCAATATCAGTTTGCTTGTTTCTGGTTGATGAAAAAATAATTGAATTCTTTGAATAAAAAGATGGTTGACTATCATAACCCGGATTGTTAGAAATATTTTTTCCGTTTTCAACAGACCAAGTTCCTTTGTTATTGTTTAGCTCAAAAAGATATACTTCTGTGTTTGTTTGTGCTACTGCAAAAGAAGTTGCGAATAAAAAGAATACGATTTTTTTCATTTGAAAATTGATTTTTTCAAATATACTTCAATTATTCTAAAAATAATTTCAAGAGTACGCTAGTCGGTTTGTGAGAAATTTTAATTCGTTTAGCACGTTATTTTAAAATGATTGAAATTGTTTTGTTTGCAATTTATTTTTTTAACTTTCTGATAATGATTAATTTATAGTTTTTCTTGTAATGCTTTTCTCCAATAATAAATTCCAAAAAGAAAAGTAACAATGGCAAGCATAATTCCGTATTCACCAAGCCAATATTCAGAACCTTTAACTTCGGTTGTTAATTTCGGAAAAATCTTCTGAACATACACATTACCAACTGCGTGAAAAATTACTGCTGGCCACACACTTTTAGACTTAAAAGTGTAGTAGGTCATTATAAAAGATATAGAAATAATAAAAATGTAAAATGTTGTCAGTTCTAGAGCAATATTATTTCCATAATAGACAATTAAAGGCCAATGCCAAGTTGCCCATACAATTCCACTAAATAGAGAAACCCAAGTAAAAGAAAGCACCTTTCGTAGTTCGAAAATAAAGAAACCACGCCAGCCAATTTCTTCTCCTAAAGTAGTTGCCATTGCTCTAACAACACTAACAGTTCCTACTAAAATAACTGCAATAATTAAAGCTATAGTTGTGTTGAGAGTACCAATACCCATTAAGCCAATTTCTGTAGCCCATGTTACTATTGTTTCTTTAGTTGCAATACCTCCAAAGCCTAACAACCAGATTGCGGCATAAGTTATAAATACATATAAAGCCGGAACAAAATAAGATAAACGAATGTATTTCCAATTTGCCCAATTCCAAGGTAGAGAATCAATTTTTCTGCCTTTTATTTTTAAAGTCAGAAATGCAGCTAATGCAGGACACCACATTAACCCGCCAATGTAAATACTAGAAGGATATAATTTGACAATGGCGTAATGAAATAGTGCACTAAATACCGTAACAATAATTAAAAAGAGAGCAATAGTACTCCAAGTCTCTTTGCGTTCTAATTTGCTTTGCATATCTCAATTTTTAAAGAAGACGAAGAAGATTTACTTTTGTAACAAGAAGCTGCATCTCTAATTTTTCTTATATCCTTGCTTTACTCAATTGAATAACTGGTTCTATGGTTGTAAAATTAGGAACGTCTGCCATAATTTCTGGAGTATTGGGTCCAAATGAATTTTGAAAAGATTCCATTGACTCAAAATAGAGATTTCCCATCGCAATATAAGTTGCCGGATCTCCTGGTGCACCACCGCCAAGACCTTCTTCTACTGAAGCTCCTTTAACAGCGTCACCTAAAAGTTTTGCAACTAGAGGAATGTGTTTGTTGCAATAATAATCCATATCAAATTTTTTCCCTTTTTGATTAGGGTAAAGTACACTTAGTTTAATCATACCTGCTTTCATAATTTGTTATTTTTTGGTTAGAATTTTAAAGGTACAAAAAAATATTATTAATTTAAAGGGTTGATTTTAAGTAGTTTTGCTGCTTCTTGAAGACTGGTTTTTTTTGGGAAGTTCTTTTTTGCTAGCAATAAAATTAAAAACCTCTCTAATGGTTTTCTTTCTTATTTTTCGTTGCATGTCCATATCAACTAATCTTAAGGTATATTGAAATTTAAGGTCTAAAAAATCAGCTTTCATTTCTACTACTTTTAAATTGTAGGTTCTTGGCTCAATATATTGACTAAAACTTTTTAGTGAAGAAATAATTTCTTTTTC
>TARA_R110002110_G_scaffold135149_4_pt1 | contig 21243 bp, 20 predicted proteins | sample TARA_R110002110 | Tara Oceans TARA_R110002110 (sample SAMEA4397330) | marine metagenome | biome: Polar Biome; feature: [SRF] surface water layer (ENVO:00010504); material: water (ENVO:00002006), including particulate matter (ENVO:01000060) such as... | depth 5 m
GTCAACAGAATTTATTAGGGTTTACAAAAAAAGAGTTAGAAAATATGACTCCTGCGTTATACGCAGCAAGAATAAGAAAAGCCGTAGCTAGTTTAAGATCAAGTAAACCTGCTTAAAAGGAGAATAATATATGGCTCTTATTCCCCAACAACAGGAACAGGAACAACCTCTTACATCTGGTGATCTAATTCCTCAAGAAGGACCGCAGAACTTTGATGAGCTTATAGCACTTCAACGTCAAGAGTTAGCTGCTCCTGATGATACCGATAAGCTGATTGATGCACAGGTTGCACATCTAAATAATCTTTTATATGGCGGTCAACGACAAGAACAAGCTCCCATTGCAGCTGCTCCATCAGAGCCTGATCGTAACTATCTTATGGAAGCGTTGGCAGGTATTGGATCAGGTGCATTAGGTACAGTAGGTTCTGCACTGAGTGGTATAGAACGTATTGGTGAACGTCTTAACATTGATCCAAGTGGTAAAGATGAAGGATGGTTACGTGTAGCTGGTGAAGCTCTTAAAGAGGGCGCAGCTGAAATAAAAGCATCCCCTGATAAAGAGATTTATTTTAAAACATTTAATGCTTTTGGTTCTATATTAGGATTCGCTGCTCCTGCTCTAATCGCTGCTCCCTTTAGTGGCATTGCTGCAATAGGACTTGGAGCTAGTCTTGCAGCTGGTACTGGTGCAGACGAGGCTTACGAAAGAGCCATAAAAGGCGGGGCAACTGAAGAACAGATCGACCAATCTGTTGCACTAGGAACAGGTATAGGACTAACTGAGATACTCGCGCCTATTAAAATATTAAGTAAGCTTTCAAAGGTTATGCCTGATTGGGACTTTGCAAAAAAGTTCTTAAACAAAGACGGTCTTAATACAAGCTCAACTGAAAAGTTAATTCAAAAAACAACTAAAGATGCACAAGCAGAACGTCTTGGTAAAGTACTTGATATAAACAATACAGGTATTAAAGAATTTGCTAAACGTATAGCTACAACAGCAGGGCTAGAAGGATCTCAAGAGTTTGCTGCTGCTGTAGGTCAGAATGCAATTGAAAGATACATATATAAACCTGATGCTGATCTGTTAAATGCAGATGCTATTGAAGAAGGTCTGTATGGTGGTGGTGCTGGTGGTATGTTAGAAGCTATTATTTCTACATTCTCTATGCGTAAGTCTCGTAGCTACCGTAAAAAGATGACAGAGTTTTTAGACTCAGATCAGTATAATCAAATAGAATCACAAGCAGATAAAGCTGTCGAAGCTCATACTAAGTTTGATGAAAAGATTGCTGAGTTACAGAAGCAACAACCAAAGAACGCTAAACAACAAAAAAATATAGAGACACAGATAAAAAGTTTAACAACTCAAAAAGAGAATGCAGCTGAGAAACTAAGAAGAGCTAATACGTTAATGGAGAAAGCTCTTAACGATAACGTATATACTTCCAACGAAGTTATAACTTATCTTTCAGAACAGGTTGATAGTAAAGGTGAGCCGCTTTACAATAAAGAATATCTATTAGAGTTACAGAAGTCTGATAAAAAAAACGATACGTCTTATCTTAAAGATGTGTACAGTAAACACGTTCAAAACAAAAGAACTAAACATGAGCGTAGTGCTGAAGAAGAATTGTTTAGTGAAATAAATCCAGAAACATTTGGACCAAGAGTAGATAGAACATATGATGTTCAAGACATTGAACGAATTAAAGAAGGAAAGACTACTGCTGAATTTATAGTAGAAGCGGATGCAAGAATAGATGATGCATCTAAACATGTAAATGAACTAAAGACACAAACTAGAAAAGCTGTGTTAAGAGATAAAGGATTAGGTGTTGGTGTTGTTAGTGAGATAATAGATATTAATAAAGCTGACGATAAAGTATTAAGGACTGTTGAAGCTTTGGTTAATAAGTATGAAGCGGTATCTGATATTAAAAAGATAATGGAATCTACATCTACAAAACCTATTACTAAAAAAACACAACTAACTAAACTTTTAAATCGTAAATTTAAAGAAGAACAAGAAGCAAAAAAGAAAAAAGCGGATGACGAAACTCAAGCCGAAATAGCAGCAGCTATAAAAGCAAAAACTGATTCAATTAAAAAAGAAGAAGACTTATCTAAAGAGGGACCAGATTCTACACCAGATCTTACACAAGACGATGAAGTTAAGCGAGGTGGTCCTGCTGTTGGTGGGAAAGTTATAAATAATGATCCTAATATAACTACAATAGAAGGTAAATTTGAAACGGTTGATCCTGTTAATGTAAATACTGTAAAAGAAGAAGTTAAAACGATATCAGTTACTTCTGAAGACAGTGGTGATGAAGTTGGAGATATAATTCTACGACAATGGCCTATAGGAGAAGGTGCTGCTCCAAATGTAACAAAACCATTTGAAAATGAAACTATAACTAATATAGACATAGTTAAAAATAAGTCTAATATTGCAGCAGCTGCGCGACTTAAAGAAGACGCTGATAAAGATACACTTGAATTATTAAGCCTTGAACAAGAAAAAGAGGCACAAGAGCAACTTAACGATTTAGAGTCAGAGATAGAAAATTCTTTGAGTCAGGTAATAGATTCAAATATAGTAGAGAGTCTTCCTTATCCCGCTAATCTTTTTGAAGAGGTATCTGTTTTAGACAAAACCATAAAAGTAGCGGAACAACTAGATGTTGACGGAATTTTACGAGCAATATCTGTTTATGGAAATTCTTGGGTTAAGCCTTTTGCAGATCAAATGTCAACGATTAAAGATCCAAAAATTAAAGAAGAGTACATAAGGATAATTAATGCCTACCAAACAGCATTAAACGATCCAGATCAAGGAGTCACAAAAGACAAGATACTGGATTACTCAAAATTAAAAAAGAAAATAAGAGAGAACAAACGTCTAACAGGAACAGACGCACAAGTTCTTTTTAATAAGATGAATGAGAAAAAAGAAGTTGATAGTGTACAGGAAACAGAGAATAAAGTTGAGCCTACATTAGCAGAGCTAGGACAGGAAAGGTACACTGAGTTAGCTAATGCAGTAGCAAAAATGATTGGACTATCCAGTTCATCTAAAGCAGTTAATTCTATAAGACAGTCTGCGAAAGATCCAACAGAATTTGTTTATACTTTTACAGACACAAATGAAAATAACGTGTCTGTTAAATTCTCTAAGTCAGAGTTTTTAAGTGAAGAGACAGTAGACTCATTTGGTTTCTTTGATATCAATGACTCAAGTATTAATATAAACGTATCAACAGGTGGGTGGGCTGCTGCTTTAAACACATCAGCGCATGAATCGTTTCACGCTGCTAAGAGACTTTTGTTTTCTAAAGATCAACAAGCTGTGTTTAATAGTGTTTTAACTCGTGAGTTGGCAATACAAAACGGATGGAAAGAAAGTTCTTATACTTCAGTCTTGAATAAAGAGTTTCCTATTGGCGAAGAATTAAAATTAACTAAAGAACAATTAGCTGAAAGACAAAGAAAAAGAGCTGAGATACTAGACGAAGAAGCTCAAGCATATCTTTATGGTGGGTGGTATTCTGGAGAAAACGTTATAGGATTGACACCACCTGCCCGTAACATGTTTGATATCTTAAAAGATTTCTTTAATCAATTTAAAAACTATATAAAAAGAGAGATTTTTAAACAAGAAATAAAAGTAAAAGAAGATCTTACAGGATTAGTAAGACAACAGTTTAGAGACTTTGCTAGTGGTAAGTTAGCAGCTGAAGTTGGAAGACTACCAGCACAGAATGCTGCAAGTTTAGCTGCGGAATATCTACCTGAAAACAGTGAGTCAATTCTTAAAGCAACATGGGCCGAACTAACTAAAGGACTAACTCCAATTGGTAAGAATAAAAACGGTCAAGATATATTACAAGACATCTCTATAGTAGGAAGAGTATTCAGTCACCTCCATGCTGTGTCAGAAAGAAGTCCTGTTTTTAAAAAGTTCTATAACAAGTTACAAGATCGTGTTGCTTTGCGTAACTCTATTAAACAAACTGCTGAGATACTGTTAGAAAAGGTAGGATCTTTTTCTGGTATTTTTAAATTAAAAAACTCTGAAGTTGTAAAGGTTCAGAATTTAAGCAGCTTTGCTGACGAAGCAGGAATAGATCCTGTGTTTGAAAATATTAATACAGATCAAGCAACAGCTACAGTTACTATTAGCCAAGCTAATTATAATGAAATCGTAGATAACTATGGATCGTGGACTAGGTTTTTAAACGATCATAATATTAGTCTTAATTCTTATGAAGAAGTTAAGGTTGATGTAGAGGTAGAGGTAGAAGGGGGTGTAGAGGGAGAGACTATAACTCAACAACAAGATAATTACGTTATGTCTGTTACTGATCCTAAGATAGCAAATGCTTTTGCAGGTTCATTTAAAGCAGTAGAACATATAGGTAAAAATATTTACGCAGGTCTGGTGCATAACTTTTTAAATCAACCTGCATTAAAAGGAACTAGCATAAACATAAGAACAAGAGGAAGCGATGGTAAGGGGAAAGACGCTTTCAATATAGCTCGTTCAGATTATAAGGCAATAGAAAAAAAGTTAGTAAAACTAAAACTTTTAAACGATGAAGGACTCCTTGATAAGGCTGCTTATACAGCATACGAAAAAGAACAAACTGAATTAGGAATACCTGCTAAAGATCGTATACTAGGTGGATTAGCTTTTGACAGTTCAGTCTCTTCTTTAAAGTTAGGCGCACAGGATGTCTTAGTTGTGTTATCTGCTGTAACAGGAGACACAAGAAAAGGTTACTTCCCTCACTATAGATACGGTGATCATGCTGTTGCCGTGTACAGAAAAGACACTAAAGAAATAGTAAGATTAGAAACTGCCGAATCTAAATTATTTGAAAGTCTTGGAGGAGTTCCTTTAGTTGGAGACAAGTTAAAAAAGAATCTAGTTAATAAACAAAAAGAACTTCAAGCTAAATTAACAGAAGATTATGGTAATGATTTTGATGTTGAACCTTTACTGTTAACACTGGATGAATCTGGTAATGTTGATCCATCAGCTAAGAAAACTATTATGGATGCATTAGGTGTACTAGGTACTTTAGGACAAGCATACACAAGAAGAGTTAGTGATGTTGATAAACTACAACAAGTAAACGGTTTTATTGAGATGATTAAAGCTGAAGCTGTTGGTAGTAGAATAGAAGCACTAACAAGAAAAAGAAAAAATATTCCGGGTTACATGAACTCACAAAATAATAATGGAACTTATTATAAAAAATCTATTCAACGTTACATAGATGAGGGATCTAATACAGCATCATCTTTGTTTGAAGAACCAGAATTACTTGATGCTAAAACTGAAATAGCAGAAAGAATACAGGGTGGTATAACTTCTAATCTTTATAAACTTGCAGATGGAACATTTGATTACGTAAACAATCCAAACAATGAAGCAAGCTTCTTACGTAGTTATGCATTTCATATGTTCTTAGGATTTAATTTATCTTCAGCTGTTGTTAACTTAACTCAGACTGTACAAGCTACCCTTCCTATTCTTTCTTCTATCACAGGTGTGGGTAAAGGAACGGCTGGTGTAATTAAAGCAGCAAAAGATACCCTTAGATTATCTAAGCACATGTTAGACGAATCACCTAGACTTGGTAAATACGGGTTCGAGTTCTTTACTACAGAAGTAGATTCAAATGGAAATATAAATACAATTATAGATCCTTCACGTAAACCAAAGTGGATGCCTGATGATGAGTTTCAAATGCTTGCTAGGTTGTTTCAGAAAGGAACCATCCAGCCTATTCAGAATATGGATTTAGGTGCAGGAACTTTATCACAAAGTTTAGATACACCTATCTTTAGAACACTAGCTGATTCATCTGGCTTTGCATTTGGTTATGTTGAGAATTCTAACAGAATAACAGCAGCTTTATCTTTCTATCGCGCAGCTAAACAGGATGCAAAGAATAATAAGAAAGATAAGTTCAGTGCCTTTGCATCAGGAACAAGATTCAGTGAGCCTGTCTTGGATGATAATGGAAATAGTATTGAGAATGATACAGAAGAAGGACAGGTTGCCTTTGCTGAACGTATGGCAGAAATGGGTGTAGAAAAGACACAGTTCTTTATGGGTAAAGAAAACAGACCTACATTCTTTAGAGGCCCATACATGAGTGCAATTACTCAGTTTCAAAGTTTCTTATTTCAAATGGTTGGAAGTTATACTCAAGCTTTCAATAGAGCACTTGGAGGCAAGCTTGACCAACATTCTCCTGAAGAACAACAACTATTAAAAGTTATGGCACGTAAACAAGTAGGCATGATGACCATGACCATGATGGCTTTTGGTGGAGCTATGGGTCTTCCGTTCATGGAAAACATTAAAGAGCTGTGGAAATTTCTTACAGAAAACTTTGGTGATGAAGTTGGAGAGGACATTGAACAGTCAATGAGGGAAACTCTTGGGCCTATCTTAGGATACAATGCTACTGATATGTTATTACGAGGACTCCCAAGAGGACTTGGTATAGATGTATCTAGAAGAACAGGTTATGGTGATGTTATACCATTAAGATTAGTTATGGGTGGTGACGCTATAGATTTTACAGGACCAGCTATTGCTAGGTTATGGGATCAAGTTCAAGGAATAAACAATGCAGTTGAAAGAAACACAGGATTACCTGATACATCTTTAGCCCTTGCTCAAGCTTTATTACCTGTTGGATTCGGTAACTTTATAGAAGGTGCTATCCAAGAACCTAGTAGGGGAACTTTAACTAGAAGAGGACAACAGATTTTACCAGCTGGAGCTTTAAGTAACATGCAACGTGTTATAAAATCAGCTGGCTTTACACCTACTAACGTGGCAAGAGCAAGAGAACGTAAAGGAATAATGAACTACTATAATTATCGTTCAAAGAATGGTAAAGATATGTACTCAAACAGAATGGCTGTCTCATTAAGTAACTATATAAGTGCTATGAAAGATGGTGACATTGATACTGCAATGGATGCGTATCAAGAATACTTAAAAGATTATCTGCATGTAAGTAATCATGATTTAAATAACATGGCTACACCTTCAAAGCAATACAATATTAATCTTAAGACTATTGAGAAACGTGCAGAAAGAACACAAGATGCAATGGGACAAAATCTTTCTTCTAGAATCAGAAAGAACATACGTCCTGAGTTACAACAGAAGATGAGGGACGGGGCTATACCTACAAGCGGTTGACATATTAATACTTTGTTTCTATAAATAGCTGTATGAAACAACCAATCAATGTATATATAGGATACGATTCTCGTGAGCCAGAAGCTTACGAAGTCTGCCGCCATTCGTTACTGAAGTTCAACAACGAAGACTTCAGTGTAAACCCAATACCTATGAAGCATCAAGAGCTTAGAGAAATGGGACTCTTTGATAGACGTTGGGTGATTGACGAGCAAGGACAATACTGGGATGAGTTAGACGGTAAGCCTTTCTCTACAGAATTCTCACATAGTAGATTTGCCATACAAGAATATGCTAAGACAGTACATAATCAAACTGGCTGGACTATGTTTGTTGATTGTGATTTTTTATTTCGTAAACCTGTTAAAAAGTTATTTGATTTAGTTGATGATAAGTATGCAGTTATGTGTGTTAAGTTTGATTGGAAGCCACGTAGCACTGTTAAGATGGACAACAAGATTCAATCATCATACCCACGTAAGCTCTGGTCTTCTTTAATGTTGTGGAACTTGGATCATCCTGAAAATAAAAGGATGGGTTACATTAAATTAAACAACGCTTACGGTATAGATCTACATACATTTACATGGTTACATGAAGATAAACTTATTGGAAGTATTCCTGAAACTTGGAACTATGTTCCTAGTGTTTCTTTAGATAACCCTGATCCTTCTGCTGTACATTTCTCAGAGGGTGGTCCGTGGTTTAAAGGATATGAATACGTAGACTATTCTTTTGAATGGCGCAGAGAACATGTAACAGCTCTCTATGAAAAATGGAATTCTGTTAGATTTGAAGAAACAGCAAGACGAGTAACAGCAGGAAAAAAATAACATGACTATTAATATTGTAACTAGTTTCCCTATTAAAGCATGGGATCTATATGCTAAAGAATTCTTAACTTCCTTTGATAAGAAGTGGGATAAGAAAGTAAACTTAGCCGTGTACTATGATGGCGGTGAGTTACCTAAAGATATAGTTAAGAGTGATCGTATCTCTTATTTTAAATTAGATAAAGATAAGGAATGGGCTGCCTTTCAAGATACATATGGAGACAACAATGGCAGACCTGAAGGATACAGTGAGATAGAAGAATGGCCTCCTAGAACGTTTGTTCAAGATGATACCTATAACTACCGTATGGATGCCGCAAGGTTCTCTCATAAAGTATTTGCAATGACAGGCGAAGCTAATAGGTTAGTACATGACGCAAGTTCCAAAGCTGTTAAGAATGGTATTAATCCATTACATGCAGAGGTAGGTCATCTGGTATGGATTGATTCGGATTCTAAAACTAAAAAAGATGTATCGTATGATACCGCTGTAGATATGATACGTACAGGAGACAACGTTCAGTTACATGAGATTAGTCATCTAGGTAGAACAACTATTGACTACAGCTGTACATCTTTTATTTCTTTTAATTTATCTAGTATACGTGTTCAAGAATTCCTTAGTGACTTTCGAGGTATCTATGTAAGCGGAGAAGTATTTGGATACAGAGAATGGACTGACGCATTTGTGTTTACTCGTTTACTTACTATGTATGGCGTTCATGGTTTAGTAGTTAATAACCTAACTGAAGACTGTCCTGACTTAGATGCTTTTGATATAGCTGAGATAGGAAAGTACATGGTTCACAACAAAGGTAATCAAAAGATTACAGGTGAACTGCCGCCAGATGTATCCGGGCCTCAACGAAATGATATGATACATAAACTTGTGGCGCATTATAAGTTTAAGAACATACTTGAGATAGGAACATGGAGTGGAGCTAGAGCTATTAAAATGGCATCTGCTTTGTTCGAAGCTGGTGTAGAGAAGGTACATTATTCAGGCTTTGATTTGTTTGAAACTGCAACAGAAACTGATGATGAAGTAGAAAAGAATGTTAAGAAACATTACAGCGAGGATGAAGTAAAAGAATATTTATTTAATTTCTCTAACACTGCTGCAAAGAACGGTAAAGAGTTTACCTATCAACTGTTTAAAGGGAACACTCGTGATACCTTAAAGATCTTAAAGAATAAAGATTATTGTAACACTCATAACATCAAACCTGACTTTGCTTATATAGATGGTGGTCATAGTGTTGAAACAATTAGATCTGATTATGCAGCTCTAAAACATTTACCTGTTGTTTTATTCGATGACTTCTATACAAAAGCAGATGGTCAAGATGATTTCCCAGATATTACAAAGTTTGGTTGTAATGAAATTATTGATAAGGACATCAATGATAAATACTTAAAGGCTGTCATACCTACTAACGATCATATTACAGGAGGTGGGATTACTAACTTAGCTGTAGTAGTTAAAGAAACAAAGAGGGGACTACCACCAGTACTCTCTCCTACTAGGATGCCTATCAAAGTTAACCCTCAAGACTGTATGCCTAAAGAGCATATTAAAAATAACATAGAAACTAATACACCTAAAATAAAAAGATGGATAGACGAGAAGGGTGCGATCAATGAAGATACTATTATTGTAGCATCAGCTGGTCCATCTTTAGTAGACTATATAGATGATATTAAAGAGAAGCAGAAGAAGGGAGCTAAAGTTGTTTGTGTTAAACATTCATTACCTACTTTGTTAAAACACGGCATCACTCCTTACGCCTGTACTATCTTAGACCCACGTTCTATTGAAGGTGAGAGTACGCACGGTGTAGTAAGGAAAACTTTATTTGAAAACATTCCAGCTGAAACTAAGTTACTGGTTGCAAGCATGACCGATACTTCAGTATTAGATTACTTACTTACTAAGACAGATAACATCATAGGCTTCCATGCCTTCTCTAATGCTGTGTCAAAGTATCCATTCTTAAATGGTAAGTATCTTATAACAGGTGGTACATGTGCGGCTACTAGATCAGTAGGACTATTTCATACAGTGGGATTCCGTAACTTCCATCTGTATGGATTTGATTCTTCTCTCCTAGAAAAGCCAAAAGATTATGACAAGAAACGTCCTGACGGTATGCCTTTGTTTATGAATGTTGGTATCGAAGATGGTAACATAGATGCTGAAAAGTTCTGGACAACTGGAGAACTACTAGCGTTGGCTCAAGATGTGGAGCAGATGTTAGACAGTCAAGTTCTTGATCTTAATATTGATATACATTGTAAGGGACTTGTAAATGCAGTTTGGAAAGACAGATTATCTAAAGGATACAAGAAAAGAATGTATACAGATATCTTAGCATGAGTGATGATAACATAGTTAAGTTTCCTAATAACGCAATTGTTACAGTTGTAAATGATGCACTGACGCAACAAGAATTAGATGTTAAAAAGAAAGCTTTAATCAATTGCCTCAACGATGCGATACGTAAAGTAGAAGAATCTGATAGCATAACAGGTGGTGTATGTTTATTATTTGAAGACAATGGAACCATGTACGATTCAATGGGCGGCGATGTCAGTGGTACTAACTTATATGTTATGTTAGATAAGCTCAAATTAGATCTAATGAAGATCATCTGTGATACAATGGGTTATACTAATTACTCAGAAGAGGATTAAAAGATGAAAAATGTACCTCACTATACAAAAAATGGTAAACTATATACAGGCAAAACACATAAAATGTCTGATGGCTCATTACATACTGGAACTACACATACCAAAAATTCTAAAGTGTTGAGTCATAAAAAACCTAAGAAGAAAAAAGGATTATAATATATGTTTGGATTAGCTGAATCAGTAGTCGGGGTAGCAGGGAAAGTTTTAGATAAGTTCATTGAAGACAAAGATCTCAAAACAAAACTAGAAGCAGAATTAAAATCACAAATAGTTTCTTTAGACTTGGCACAAGCTCAAGCTAATATAGAACAAGCAAAGCATCCATCTATATTCGTAAGCGGAGCTAGACCGTCCATCATGTGGATATGTGCTTTCGGTATTGGGTGGCAGTTTGTATTCCAACCAATTGCAATTTGGATCGTTGCTGTATCGGGATCAGCTATTGTTCTTCCCGACATTCAAACAGAAGGTCTGTTGACTTTAACACTTTCATTATTAGGTTTAGGTGGGATGCGTAGTTTTGAAAAGTCTAAAGGAATACAACGAAACAATATGAAATCTAAATGATTAATTTAACTGACAACGCAGACATACATCTATCCTCAGTTATTAATGAGAATGTTGGTATGTTTACAGACATAAGGCTATCTGTTACTAGCGGAGGTTGTTCTGGTTTTAACTATGACTGGCAGTTGACTAGCTCAAGAGAGACAGGAGATCATGTTATTGATCTTGATTCAGGTAAACTTCTTATTGATAATGTCTCCCTCTTATACCTTGAGGGTATGACTATAGACTATAAGAAAGATATCTTTGGTCAGAGGTTGATGATAGACAATCCTAATGTTAAATCTACATGTGGGTGTGGTGAGAGCTTTCAAGTATAATAATTGCGTAGTTTAAGTAAAATCCTTTAACGTACAGCCCTTTACAGAGCATCTAAGGGGGTACTCAGCACCATACCTAGCCCAGACATAGTGATTCCTCTGAGATGTTCTTATAACAGCGTACAATAGAAATCATCTAAGACCACATGCAACTCTTAGTTATAGAACAACTTAGTACATATGTTAGTAATCCATTAGCAAATATGGATATAGATACGGCATTAATTATTATTAAAGCTCTATCATTCCACAACAACGAAACACATAACCATCCCATTACCCCTACCAAATGAAAGATAAGGTTAATAGGATAGATATTGTTTGTTGTGAGAAGCATTCCAATTAAAAGAATGATAGAAGAGGCCCACTTAATGTACCAATCTTTTGTGTAGGTTGGAGTTGTTTTTTCCATCATGCTCCGCACGTGCCTCCATGACCAGCTATATCACAGATGTCATGTGTTTCAACTGACTCTTCAAATTCTTTTCCAAGTTTATCTTTAGCTTCAGAGTAACTCACTCTGGTGAGAGGCTGACCGCCACGACTACCGTTAGGATAAACAGTGAACCCCCTAAGATTACGAGCGTACTTCGCAAGTGTTTGAGCAAAATCTTCAATAATATCTTCATTGTTTAATTTACTTCCCCATTCAGGTAAATTAATAGTACTTGATATAGACATGTCAACGTACTGTTGAACGTCTGCTTGAAACTTAATTCTCCTTTCATAATCTTCTGCTAAATCTAAAGCAGTCTCTATACTATCTGGATCAGTACCATAAGTTTCTATAATTTCTTTAGCCGCAGCATCAACTACGTATTGATAGTGCCACCTGTTCCCGTTCTTTAGATACCTTCTCTTATAAGCAACAGCAAATATAGGTTCAATTCCTGTACTTGTTCCTGCTAAGATTCCTATTGAACCTGTAGGAGCAACGGCTCTGTTAGCTATAGGAACACTTAACCCTAGTTGATTTGAGAAATCTTTAGATACTTTATCACTGACTCCTTTGTATATGCTTAACCAGTTATGTAACTCAGAAGTAACTTCATAACGCGATCCTCTTTTTAATAACCACTCGTGTACTCCCATGATACCTAATCCAAGTCTACGATTCTTTTCTCTAACATCATATACTTTTTCATAAGGAAGTTTTGCTTTAAGAGTTCCACATATAAGAAACTTAGTAGCTAACTCAACAACGCTAGAAAGTTCAGAAGCACTATCAATCCTAGCAAGATTAAGAGATCCCAAATTGCAAACGTCACTATCATCTTCTGAAGTAACTTCGGTACATGCATTTCGTAAAGTTTCTTTTTCTTTTTCAAAGAAATTAAATGAGAATCCCGGTTCACCTGTTCTAAGTGCCTGACCCACATTAGTCCTAAAGACATCTCCTATTTCTCCTGTCTCAATGTAATTAAGTAGCCACTCTGTATCGTAATTAACACTGACGTTTGTCATGTCAAGTGGAGCAGGGAAGTTAAAGTCCTGTTCTTTTATGTCGGCATAAGACATTCCGGGTTTAGGAACGGCATTACCATTGTCATCATAATCAGGAGTGCCAACTGGCATTGAGTGCCAATCTTTAGATTTAAGAAAGGAGTCAATATCTTTATGTTTCCAATTGAGACTAGCATAGATAGCAGACCTACGCGAGCCACCCTGCATAACCCTACGTCCTATTTCATTAATCATCTGCATTTTAGGGATAGGACCAGAAGCTTTACCACCTGTTCCTTTAAGTACTTCACCCGATCCTCTATACACAGAGTAATCAATTCCTATACCACCACCTGTCATGAGACAAGATTCTGTCTTCCAAGAAAGGTTAGCCCAGTCTTCTCGTGTATCTTCTTCAGCCTTTAATAAGAAACAATTATTAAAAAACTTATTCTGTCGGCCAGCGTAGTAAAGATACCGTCCACCGGGAATAAACTTTAAGTCACTGATCATGTTAGATAATTCGTTTACTTCATCATCAGTTAAATAATCACCACACACATCAACTGCTAGGGTTCTAGCAAGATCTGTCCACGTTTCACATCCTTCATGCTGATACTTTTGTTTAAAGATTGTCTCACTAAATTCAGATCTGAACATAGGATTTTCGTTACTACGCCATGTAGACATAATATATCTCTCCTTTTAAAGTTATAACAAACTACAGGTTGTAAAGCTTACTAGCTATATTACTACGTACAACCCATATATAATTCTTACCGACCTGTTCTCTTTCTGACCAAATATTAAAGTCAGTGAAGCCACGTTTTCTATAATACCTTTTTATATCGTCAATAAGAAATTTGGTTTTCTGCTTGGATTCTAAGTAATTGAACTTAGGATTAGGGTTTACATTCAATGAGTTAGACACTTTCTTTTACCTTTTGTACTAAGACTTTTAAATAGTATTCAGATTTTTCTAAATCTTCTACAGGGTTACCTTTGTATTTATACCTCCAAAGATATTTTAAGATGTTACCTTTCAAGTAACCACAGAATTCTTCTGGTTCCATACTCGCTTCTATTGCTTGTATAGCTTCGATGTTCTTTCTGTTGTAGTGTGGTGGACTGTTAACCATGTCTTCTGACATCTTGCTCTCCTTAGTTTTTACTAGAGTTTAAAAGAATATTAATTCTACGGTAAGTAAACTCACGCTCACCGTTCATAATTAGTTTAAAATATCTTCTTGCGTAATCAGGATCTATACCTGCTAGTTCACATATAGTTTCGAAAGAAGAAGCAGTTACACACTCAGGAATAGAGAACCATTTAATTGCACAGGATCTATCAGCAACAGCAGAACGAGGTTCTCCTTCATACTCTGGCTTAGTTGCATCTAATAAAGACTGTAAAAACACTGCTATAAACATAACTCTTTCTGGACTAGACCTTTCTAATTTGTTTTGATCTTCATTAAAAATATACGTACTTGATAACGTGTCCCATGCAGTTTCACTGCTCTCTCCAATGAGAGTATGGTCCGTATCTTGAACCGATATAGTTGCGGTGATCGAAATCTTTATAGGTTTTGTTAACTTCTCTTCTTTCTTCATGTATCCAACTGCCGGGGATAGTATCTCTAGCCCACATAAAATCATTTTTTGTAGCCCACTTACCGTATGTAGTTGGACTTCTCTTCCCTATTTTTACATTAGAGTCCATAAAAACTAACCTAATGTCAAGGTGTGGGTTACTACTTCGCACAAATATCATCTTTTGTCTATCCTTTAAGGGGAACCATCCCTTACACTCAATACATATACCATTACTTAATACGATATCTGGAGTGTAGTTCCTAAAGTTTTCAGGAACCGTGTACTTTATTCTGAATGGTTCGTAGATACTTTTAGGATCTTTTTCAAGAACATCGTTGAATACATTCTCTTCAAACTTAGATCTAAAAGTTTGGTGTGAGTTCTTCGACATTAGGAGTCTTCCTTACTTGAGTTAAGTATCTAGTTCCATTTGCATAATTAAATCCTCTTAGACCAATACCATCGTTAGCATCTGCCCAACAATCAAACTTAAACCTACAATAAGAACAACCTGTTGCTAACTTTAAGTTACCTGACTGACCATCAGGTACAGGGTCATAGCATTTCTCAGGAGGTGTGTCCTTAGACATAGCTTCTTTTAGATACTTAATTCTTTTCTCAGGATTAATCATCTCCATCTTATGTACAGGCATACAAGTTATCTCACCTGTTTGTTTATCCATTACTATAAACGCAGCTTCTTCATCGTTTTCTTTATGTGCATAAGCAGATATCTGTCCTATGTATCCAAATGGATCATCTTCAGTAAGCTTTTGATTCTTAAATTTAAGAAAGGATCTACCCGATGCTGACTTAAAATCTACCAAGACACCGTCAACTCTACCATCTTGATGACCTTTGATACCGTCTATCTCGTGTTCTTTTTGTTGTTCTTCTACACTGTGTCCAGAAGATTTAAGAAGTAAAACAAGTAGTTCTTCAATGATGTGTCCATAAAGAAACTTTAATCTTAAACTGTAATCTATATACTCTGGTTCAGTATCTTCTTGTGACTCATACCAAAGCTGTCTGGCTGGCTTACCTATCGAAGACATACGTAAGATTACTCTCTTCTCTTTACTCACAGCTTCAGTAAAGGAAGAGGTGATAGCCTCAGAAACATTATCACAAAAAACTTTGAGAACGTCAGAAGATGGAGAGCGACCTTCATCCCATAAAGTTTGAACATCTTGTGGTATTGTTGATATATTCTTCATAACTATCACCTCTAATTTTATTGCTAGAAAGGAGCGTCTTCGGTACGACTGTCTTCAGTGAACCCACCTTCGACAACATCAAAACCAACAGCATCATCTTCACCAGCATTAGGATTATCATAAGCCACTAAGGAGACAACTTGAACTCCCTGTAATAAGAACATTTGAAATCCTGACTTGGTAGTTTTAGATGTAAATTTAACGTTAACATCTGAACCGTTACCAAGTGTATGGTACATCTCATCAGCACATTGATTATTACTAGCATCAACAAGAGGCGGCTTTGGATTAAGATCACCATTGTAATCGAAACCATATGCTTTAAGAGTAACAAACTCTCCCTTCATTCCAGCACTAGTCTTACCAGAGTTAGGGTCATCAGTCTTAACTGTAAGACCGTTATCTTTAGCAACCTTGAGATTTTTCTTATCAAGATTACCAACGTCCAGAGAGTAACGCTTATCGTCTGGACCTAATTTAGTACCCATTGGGGTATGAAGTTTAGGCCAATAGGCTTTTCCAGAAATGACTGGCATGATTGTATTCCTTTTCTTTAAGTTTCAAATAAGTTTCAAATAATTTACGTAACGCTACAATTAAAGCAATCGATATTTATAGTCAAGAAAAAAATTCAATATCGTGTAACTTTTTTATCGGCAGGTTGTAACAGTCTGCTACTACTACGTATCCATTGTCTCCCTCCTGTTCTCCTTTCTTATAAAACTTTGCTTCATCAAAATACTTTTCCTTTTCTATCCAACCAAGCACCCATCCTTTTTCTAAGGTGCGTAGCATTCTTACAAACACATACACATCACACTTTTGTTTAGTGTTATAAGATGCGACTGAGCACATGTAATAGTCACGGGGTTTAACAGTACAACTCTTAGTCTTTACATCTATGGTACGGTCACCAACTTTAAGATCATAGTCGTAAGTGTTTGAAATAACACTGTCTTTTAGGAAGTCAGCTGACGCAAACTCACCCAAGAAACCCATAGTATTTCCTTTACCTTTTGTAATAGAGTTACGAAGTATGCCCATCTCTTCCGACTTGATGTTAGCTTTGTTAACCCAATCTCTTTTAACTTTGAATTCATCTATCATACTAGTGTGTCTCTGCCCAGTTCAATCCAATCTTTGCTTCGCTATCAAGAGGGCATCTGACATCAAGGCTTTTCTCTGTGTCTTTCATTGAAGTTTTAGTTATGTCACAGAATTCTTCGGCATCATCTTTGTGTACTTCAAATTGTACTTCGTCATGTATGTTAGCTACAGGATTAGCATCAAGACCTTTAATCTTTACTTTGTGTGTGATATGACACAGCCATTCTTTACAGATGATAGCTCCTGCTCCTTGCAATAACGTGTTAACAGCGGAGTGAGAACTCTTTATATGAAAGTATCTACCGTCAAGACCTTTGACCATCTTTGTTGCTTCAGCTTCTTGAATCGTTCGTTCTCTAAAACGAGATAGCTTTGGCATGGAAGACAGAAACTTATCAATTAGTTTTTGACCAGCTCTAGCATCTTTACCAACAACAGAACCTATCTTAGAAGGACCAGCACCATACAAGAATGCGTAGATAAAAGTCTTTGCTTGATCTCTTGTATCAAGACCAGCCATGCGTTGATTAGCTGAGTGTATATCTCCATTAAGTATTTCATCTATGTATTCTTTATCATCAATGTAATGAGCCAGACACCTTAACTCTAAGCCTGATGCATCTGCACCTACTAACCTATGTGTCATAGGATTCTCTACAGTCCAACATTCTCTACACTCAGGCCCGTAAGGAGAGTAGACAGCTGGTATCTGTGCCATGTTAGGAGAGTTATGACTCATTCGATTAGTAACTGCACCTATTGTAATAACGTTACCGTGTACTCTACCAGTGTCTTGATTGGTAGCCTTTACCCAAGATGATGCTTGTGCGCTCCGTTTACGTAACAACATGTATCTTCTTATGTCTTCAGCTTCTGGTATAGTGCATTCTTTTAGTGTGCCTTCATTAACTACAGGCTTACCTGTTTTCTCAGTAAACTGTTTAGGTTTCCACCCACGTTTGATTAACCTGTCACCTATCTGTTGTCTACTTTGAGGATTAAATGGATGTATCTTTGTTTTTGTTTTCATTACTTCAATAGTAGGTTCAAAAGTATCAACTAACTTTTCATTAAGTACACCAGCCTCATCGTCTAAGACTGCTAACAGACCAAGTACTTTCTCTTGATCAATAAAGAATCCATTCTTTTTCTGTGTGTCTAGTAATCTTCTTACTGAATGCTCTAACTTTACGGAATGTTTTGACCAACCACGCATTGCTTCTTTAAGATGAAAGTATAACTTCTCTGTTACTTCAACATCACGTATACAATACTTATGCATATCAGCTGTGTATTCTTTAAAGGATTCAGGCTGTGTCATCTTAGGAAACTTTAATATCTCACCCCAATTAGCCAAGCTGTTACCGCCTTCGCGAATGGGATTGTTTAACTGAGCAACTATTAATGTGTCTAATATCTGACAGTAAGGGTACTTAATGTTCCACAACTTTTCTAATACAGGCAGGTCAAAAGATATACCGTTGTGCATGATTAGACATTCTGTCCCATCAAGGAAAGATTGAAGCTTATCTTTATCCCACTCACGGAAATGATGAAGCCAGCCAGTGTCTAAATCTTTACAGACAACTAGATGAATCCGTGTGGCATCAAGCCCATCTGTTTCTATGTCAAGTACTGCTTTCAAGTCTCTTCAACCTATCATGTTCAATACGGTGACAGTTAGCACATAACATTACGCACTTGTCCAATTCTTTTTTTATTTTCTCCCAAGAACAGTTTAAGAACTTACCAATTGCAAAGTCTTTTTTAGAAGGATCAATATGATGAAACTCAAATACATCAAGTACTTCATACAGCCAGCCACAATGATTACATTTACCTCCCATGTATACTACAGATTTTGCCTTACCTGCTACTCGCCTATTTCGTGACCATTCCTTACGATCTCTATACTTTTGTTTTATTTTTACCATCTTAAAATTACTCCATCACACTATCAAATAAAGCTGTGTCATTTGAAGGCTTGTTAGGTTCTTCTTCGTTGTCATCATCAGATAGTTCAGAAGAATCAATCTCAACTTGTCGGCCTGTGTTCCTATCGTATTGAAGGTATGAAGCAGGGCCAGTATCACCACTGAATCTATTCTTTAAGACACGAACTAAGGTAGTGTTACGTATCTCTTCGTCTTCGTTCTGAGAGTCACGTTCTAAACCAAGAACCATATCAGATAGCTGTGCAATACCTTGACTGCCTCTAAGATGACTAAGAGCTACTTGGCTACCACCTTCATGACCATCACCCGATATTCTTTTAAGGTGAGTAACTACTCCAAGATGTATGTTAAGTTCTTGTACAAGCATACGTAACTTAGTCATTACCTCATCAATAGCTCTTCGTTCGTCACCAAATTCTTGAGATGAAACTATAATAGATATGTGATCAAGGAATATAAACTTACAGTCCAACCCCTTTGCCATAAATCTTACCCGTGACAGAAGCTGATCAATACCCCATGAACCAAAGTGATCAAACAAGAACACTCTTCTGTCCATTGATAAGGTATCAAAGGCTTCTTTAAATTCTTGATCACTATACTCACATGTCGGTAGATGCATAGGCTTGTTAGCATGTATGCCCATGAGAGCTAGACCTGTGCGTCTAACACTTTCTTCTAAGAACAACATACCTACATTAAATTTACTTTGCGTAAGTACATGATAAGCCAATTCTCTTACTGTTGTAGACTTACCTGCACCAGTACCAGCGGCAAAGGTACACAGCTCACCTAAACGCATACCGTATGTTAGTTTCTGAAGACCCTCCCACGGGTAATCGACAGCAATTATATCTTCCTTTTCATTAAGAGAGTCCCACATATCAGAAAGACAAACGATACCTTCAGGTGTATATTGTTTCTTATTGTTAAACCATTCTGAAACAAAGTCTTTTGATTTGTTTACCTTTAGATATTCACAAGGATCTTTTAATGCTGTTGTAAGAATGTGACATTTGCCGGGAGTAAACAGATCAGCAACATCTTGTGCAGCTTTCATGCCTACCTTGTCGGAGTCAAAACAAATGACAACATTATCAAAAGAATCTAAGAACTCAAGAGATCGTTTACAGTCTTTAAGGCCAGACCCTGCACCATTACGTATAGACACAACAGGATAGTTACCTAGCATCTGATGAGCGGCCATTGCGTCTAACTCGCCTTCACATATAGTGATGAACTTAGAAGGGCTACCAAACAGTTGTTGTCCAAACAAGCTTGTAACAGGCCAGCTACCTGATGTACGAAAGTCTTTTTCAACTACATCCCTAACCTTATAAGCGGCTAGTTTATTACTTTTATCGTAATAAGGATAGTTATGATGAGTTACTGTACCGTCTTCATTTTTAGTGATAGTGACGTTATATTTCTTACAGGTTTCTAATGTAATACCACGATCAGTTAAAGCAGAGAAAGATCCTTGCTGTGTCGTTATTGTATTATCTCGTATTGTAGATGCTACTGATGTAGCCATATCGTTCTCTCCATTATTAGTTTGTTTATCTTTTGAATAGGTATGACAGGCAAAGCACCACCCAGTACCGTCATCGTACTGGGCGTTAGCGTTTGATGACCCACAATTAGGACACGCTTCATGCTTTTTGAATACACCCATTACTGTGAGTCAAAGGCATTTTTTAAATGATAACTTGCATCAACAATTTTACGGAACTCTGACATATACATATCACCATCACAATCTCTTGCTTGTCCTATTGGTTCACATATCATCGGACTGATCCTGCGAATGAATTCAATAGGATCAATCTTGTCTTCATCCCAACTCCAATAAACAGTTTTAGACTGTGCTAATTGTCTTTTAAGTTTAGCTATTTCGCGTCTAAGAGTTGAAGTTTCTTTAGTAGGTATAGGCATAGTTTCTCTCCTTTAAATGCTTTGGTTTACGTTGATAGCCACCCTTTCCTTTCTTTGAAGGGATAACTTTTTTAGACAAGGCTCTCAGCCATTGCCATGAAGGATCACGTTTCTTCTGTGTCACCCTTACATTCCTTTAAATCTAAAAGTTTATAGAATTCAGATGGGTCTTTCGAGAATTCACTTGAGTTACATATGATACAAGAGATAGGTTCTTGTTCTACTAAGTGGGTGTATCCACAGTTCATACAAGACCACACCGCATCAACCATCTTCACTCTCCTTTTCTTTCGGTAAATATATATCTACAATACATTCACATTCAGGGCAACTTAAATT
>TARA_R110002110_G_scaffold89486_4_pt1 | contig 21191 bp, 8 predicted proteins | sample TARA_R110002110 | Tara Oceans TARA_R110002110 (sample SAMEA4397330) | marine metagenome | biome: Polar Biome; feature: [SRF] surface water layer (ENVO:00010504); material: water (ENVO:00002006), including particulate matter (ENVO:01000060) such as... | depth 5 m
ATTGACCCTGATTCTGGTGAGGCTAAATATCGAGAAGATGCAAATATATACAAATATTCAAAAAATAGAGAATGTAATCTTAAAATCGGCGGCACTGATGGAAATACGGTTGAATTTTGGCTGAAAAAGGCTGCATTCGATCCTGATGCAACAAATAAAGAAGTAATATTCGATGCACATACTACATCTTCCATTTCTTCAAGTGATGATTATGGGCGCTTAAGAATTGAAATGTCAGGTCATGGTGTTGCAACTGGTGATACGTCGCCGTTTTACGTAACATATATGTCTGGTTCAGATGGCATACAAAATTACAATATTGGCGCGAGTGTTACAACATCATCAATTGCAGATGATAGCTGGCATCATTACGCATTCAGATTTAAAAACAGCGGAAGTAATGTTCTTGTTGATTTGTTTGTTGATGGCGCGCACAATGACCGTGTATCTAGAAGCCAGCCCATTAATTATGTTAGCGGAACTATTGTTGGAACAATTGGTGCATTGGCTACATTCCCATCTGGTACGCAGGCTGGTGTACCACAAGCTCAAAAAGGCTGGGGCAAGCTTTCTGGATCGATTGATGAGTTTAGATATTGGAAAGTTTGGAGATCTGCAGAACAAATTCAAACTCGTTGGTTTGATCAAGTAGGCGGCGGTACAAATACAGATGATGCAAACACAGACTTAGGTGTATATTTTAAATTTAATGAAGGAATAACGTTAACTTCTTCAATTGACACTGTTGTACTGGATTATTCTGGAAGAGTTAGCAATGGTACCTGGACTGGATATAATTTAGGCGGTGGGACTTATTCTAGATCCACCGGCTCAGCAATAAATGAATGCTCTCTTACTAATTTTTCTGGATCTGAGTTTAAAGATCCAATGGTCTATCGTGATCACCCTGAATTTAAAGACTTTTTGTCTACCAAGAGAAAAGAAGGCAAGGAGTATGATTATAATAACCCATCTAACATGTATTATAGCCTTCCGTCATGGTTGATAGAGGAGCATGATGCCAACAATCCAGATAATGAAGGCATAATTTCCAATTCTCTTTGGAATTTAACTCAGATGTTTAGTAGTTATTTCGATGATTTAGCTAATCAAATTAAATCTTTATCTAGTATAGCACAGCCTGACTATCGTTCGGCAATGAGCGGCACAGTAGCAGCTAAGCCTATTCCTTTTATGGACAGAGCGCTTGAATCGAAAGGGTTTATTAGTCCGGATATATTTTCTGGTTTAGACGCGCTAGAAGCATTGGAAAATAGGGATAAGAACACTTTATATACTCAAAAGTTTTACGATATTAAAAACTTAATTTATCAAAACATTTACAATAACCTAACTTATATCAATAAATCAAAAGGAACTGAAAAGTCATTTAGAAATCTAGTACGCTGCTTTGGTGTTGATGATGAGCTTTATAAATTTAATATATACTCTAATAATGTAGAATACACACTAAAAGACAATTATAGATCTGTCGCTGAAAGACACAAGGTAATCAATTTTAGCACTCTTGAGAACACTGAGGCGTCCATATATCAATGGTCTGGCAGTAATGGCACTCCAAGCAATCCCAATGCTGTAACTTTTATTTCAGGCAGCGAAATTACATCTTTAAACCATCAAGATTACTGGGGCACTCAAGAAGGCGCCAATATACCATTTAGTGTTGAAGCTAATATCATATTCCCAAACAGAGTCGATCAGGGAGATTTTAGCACTTTCAGGCCAAATGATACTAGTACTAGAAACAAATACCCTTTAATTCAAACTGCTAGCTTGTTTGGAATGCACACTGCGGTTTATACATCTGCAGTTGCGGATAGTTGGGCAGCAAATGATTATGCTAATTTTGTGGTAAAAGCGATTAAGCCTGAAACATATACGCAGAGTGCTTATTTTGTTCTTACTGGCACTGCTGATGGCTTTATACCTGAACTAAGTTCATCCGTGTTTGATGAGGTATATGCGGATAAAAATTGGAGTTTCTTGGTTTCCATATACCCCGAGCAATATCCAAATGCTAACCAAGTTAGTGGAACTGGCCCATCTCTTAATGAGCCCGAGGCATCAGGCGGCACTGTTACCGTGGAGTTCTCTGGAATACATAATATTTTAGATACTACGGTTCATGAATTTACAGTCACTGGTAGCATGACCGCTGAGCAAGCTGTAAAGTTTTTAGTTTCTTCGAAAAGAATGTTTGTTGGCGCTCATAGAACAAATTTCACTGGAAGTGTAATCGATCAAACTGATATTAAGTTCAACAATTTTAGAGTTTGGCTCAACAAGTTGAGTTTGAGCGATCTTAGAAGTCACGCTTCCAACCCAAGCAACTATGGTATTTCAAAACCTGCGGACAATGCTTATTTATTTAATACGTCTGTTAACCACACATATGTTCCGAACAAAGAGACTTTATTACTTCATTGGGACTTTACCAATGTAACTGGCTCTGATGTTTATGGTGAATTTATCGTGGATGACTTAACTTCTGGATCTGTTACTCCGTTAGAAACTCCAAGATATGGTTGGCTTGGCGCAAGAGTTAAAAATCAATATACTGGAAAAGCTATTGAATTTGAAGCTTCTAGTGCAGATGTTTATGAAATTGAAGATATCATCACAGCTAAACCTAATCTACCAGAAGTGATGGGAAGTGACGACACAATAACTGTGATGAGTAACGATGATGTCTATTATACTAGAGATAAAAGACCGACATACTTTGATCTTTATGTGGAAAAGAGTCCTTATCAAAATATTTCTGAAGAAATGATGAAATTTATGTCGACCGTAAAAGACTTTAATGATTTGTTTGGGCGCCCGGTTGATAGATATCGCGATGAATATAAAGCATTGTCAATGTTAAGACAACTATTCTTTGATAGAATTAAGAACCCACCAGACATTGACAAATATATTGAATACTTCAAATGGTTTGATGTTGCCGTGGCCGCGATGATTCAAAAAATAGCACCAATGTCAACTGGATTAGATGAGAGGCCCTTGAGAAATGTTATTGAATCTCACGTGTTGGAAAGAAACAAGTACAGACATAAATTTCCAACATATGAATTTAAACAAACAGATCCCATGGGTCGAATCCGAGGCTTAGCTGAGCTAACTTATAATTGGAAGTACGGCCATGCTCCTATAACTGGATCAGAAGAAAATAATTGTCTTTGGTGGAAAGAGAGAGCCGAAAGAGATGCAGCTAGTTCTTCAGGTGATCCAGCGGTGGGTATACCTTCGGGGGATCCAAATGCAGACTCCAATAGAAACACAATGTTGGAGGTTTTAAACAATTATAATAATGCAGGAGATCAGAGTTTTAGTGGCACTGCTGGTTCTTATTCTGGCTCAACATATGCTTTAAGAAGATTAGCTAAGCCATATCGATTGAGCGTTTCAGAAGCTCGGGGGTACCATGGCGGCGTAAACTTCTCCAGAAATAAAAATTTAGATTATTTTAATCCAATGGCGAGAGAGTTCCATTCCGCGTCTGGCGGTTCGGGTGGCGGTGATGTCGACCAAACAGGAAGTTTAAGTTTAGTCGCCAGCGCGAGTCTCGTGTACTCAGCTAGTTGTACTGATCGATCAGATTTGACTTATAAGTCTTTCCCATCTTTTTGGATTAAAGACCAATTGGGAAATGTTATTGGCACCGGCGAAAGATACGCACCTTACACGTTAGTAAGCTCTTCTATGTCAGCCAGTCAGCGTAATCGAAATTGGAGATTACCACATCTTGATTTTGTTAATGCACACAATGACACATATGGCTATAGCAAAGAAGTACCAGCGCAGGGGCCATTTACTGAAAAATACGTTGGTGGGCGGCAACATAGACACGTTTGGACTAGTTTTGATCCCGGCGACGATGTTACTAATAGACCAGAGGGTTACAGAGTAATGCTCTTTGATCCCACCGGAGCTATTGATAAGGCATCATATTGGGTTACAGAACCAGTGCGAGATGTTTCAGGCGCTTTTAATCCACATTTGCCACGTTATGTTTTTTATCGCGATGAAAAAGCAAAACGCCCTGTAAATATCAGGAACATTCAACAAACCACAGGCACCACTGAGGATCTGCATACATCCATTGGTAACTACACGAACGCATATGAAGTTGTCATGACTAATGGCCGCTCTCTTAATAATAGATATCTTGCTGAATCTGAAGGGGTTATTTCAACAACATCTCAAGTTAGTTATGTTCTTTCTGGTGTTATTGATTTTGCCCTCCCGCGAAGAGATTTAACCGGCACCAATAATGTAATTATTGTTAATAGATTTTCTGCTCCTGGTGATCCATCTACAATGAGTGAAGGAATGCTTGACGTAGCTGCAGCTGAATATAGCGTTTACAATGCATTGCCATTTCGAAACTTAGATGTTAGAATTCCGTTGGACCGCATGTATTCAGATCATACAAATCAATTTGGATTTTTTAGTGATGCGTTTAATACTGCTTCTTACTTTATACGATTTGGTAAAGGTGCTGGATATCCTGGCGGGAATAGCACCGTTGCAACTGCAGATTATAGCGGAACTGGTTCTTTTCACAAGGTTCACAGAAATAGAAGAAATAAACCACAATACTCAAATGCAGGGACGAATCATAATGGGATTGTTAATACAACTTCATCATTCGATAATTGGTTTGTTCAACATCAAATTCCTCAAACTGATATTCAATATGCTTGGATTAGCGGCAGTGTCACGGCTTCTTACACAGGTTCAGCGCTTTATGGGTTTGAAAAGCCCGACTTTAGTAATGCTAGTTATGCTTCTACTGACATTATATTTGCTAGTTCTAGTGATACTGGCTCTTTTGGGTCTGGACATGTCTTGCTTGATTATGTTGGCTTGAACACTTTTGTGATAGAAGACATCACCTCCTCTGCAAACCTATTAACTACTGGCAATTTAAACGCTAGCATCGTCCCCCCAGCTATACCAGATACGCTTGAAACAAATGCAAGACTGTTAAATCGTGGAGGAACATATGGAGGCGCTAACTGGAAGTTATATAGAAAAGATAATCACCCAATTGTGCGTGTCCACAGAAAAGAAAGTAGATTAAGCTACTTGGAATCAAAAGATGTTGTGATTGATGGAGGAACTAGTATTCTAAAATCACAACAAATTACTTCCGCAATTGAACCTTCAATCACAAGCAAATATAAGCCATTGCGCCATAATTTAAAGATAAAACGAGATCTCGTCACCGGCGCAGATGTTGAATCTTCATTGCAAGATATAAGTCTTGATCACACATATTTAAATAATATTGCATACTTCACGGATCATATCGGGGATGGTTTTGACTTAGATCAAAAAATATTGTCTTTGAGAAATAAGCCAACCGCTCAGCAAACGCTAGATTCTATAAATTATTATTTATTTGAAGGCGAACTACCTGGCTATCTTAACCCAATAAATGAATTTAAATCCTTAGAAATTAAAGAAACTATTTTTCCAAGAGGGCAATACACTTATTTATCAGGTACACGCCAGCGCACTAATTTCGAAAATGGTTTTTGGAAAGAAACTAGGGCTGACAGAGACTCTTTTGGACAAAATAGATATAATCCATTTCTTGATGTAACAGATAGTATGTTAAATACAGGCTTAAAAACTGTATTTGATTTCACCATTACATGTAGTTGTTGGCCATTAGATGCGCGTATACACTTTGCAACAGGTTCTCCAGGGCGAATTAAGTCTGGCTCTGATGAGGGGAAAGACACTACTACTGATTCTGCTACTGCCTGGCAATATTGGCCAATAATTTCCGGAACGGCTCAAACACGACCAGGAATATTGCAGAATAATGTAATGCAATATGGTGGGTATACTTCATTGTCAAGATCTTCAGGTTACGAGCTTGCGAAGAAACCTTCAAATGCGCAGTTGTTACCAACTTACAATAGAAGAATTGCCGGCGTCATTCCATCAGATACGACGCATGAATATAAATTTGGCGATACCAAATGGGAAGCTGCGGACCAATCAGGCATTAAACCATTTTATAATACATATGCTGATTATGTAGATGAAATAAAGAGAACAGGCAAAGATCATGGAATACTACCAGAATTTAGAATGTCTGAACATATGGATTACTACTTAAATCAAAAAGGTGGTGATTTCTTAGCTATAAATACCGCTTCATTTAGCATAACTGGTTCAGCTATTTCTTCAAGTGCGGAATCAGTTTTCTTTAAAACATACTCTCACACTGATTTCTTAAAGACTTTTAGTATTGTAAATAATGATTATCAAAATATAGCTAAACCCGATTCAATAACTCTATCTGTTGATGCATTGGTTAAATTCTTGCCTTATGACGGTTTCTATCCAGCTGATAGAACAGTTCAATTGGCTAAGCTTTTTTGGGATAGCTATAATTCTAGTTTTATTGTTGATAGCGCAGGTGATGGCATATATGTGGGCTCTACTCCAATTTCTCCCGGCGTTGAAATTGAAGCAGATGATGCTGGTTATATTCGTCCAATTTGGAACGCTTTTTTCTCTCCTGGTGTTTTGTATAATAGTATTAAATCTGGAATAGCGGTTGACTATCCCATTCATACTGCATCGGCCGTCAGCGGTTTTTCTCAAGTTAGTGGGTCTCCTAACATTCGCCATCAAAATGGATATTTAACTGATATACCAAGAATAGCGTCAAAATTTCCCTTTAGAGTCCCATTTGAAGCTTTAGTAGACCCAGAAGGACATCTTGTTGGCGTGCAAGTAATAGATAGTGAGCCTCACCCATCGGCCAGTTTAGATTTGACTTGCTCTATTGCAGCGGCTGGTAAACTTAATTACAAATTAGCTATGCATAATTTCTTGGCTAGTACTATTGATTTTTGGAAAGAAGATGGAAAAATGACGACGATCGCCTCATTACCAGATAATGATCCCGCCTTTGGCAATGTTGAGCCGGTGTCTCCTCCTGTTTCATTTACTGGTTTTAAGGAATATAAAATGAGAATTGTTTGTTATAACAGTCAATTCTCAAACACAGCTGATGTAGGCGCTTACATCAGTGATAAAGGTATTGGCGCTCTTCTTAGTGCGTCTTTTGATTGGAATCCTTCAAATTTGACAATGTATGAGCAAACTGGTAGTGATCCTAGCGCCCCAACCCCGTCAGCGCGGCAGTCAGATTATTATGGATCTTCCTTTGGCCCTCCCGTTTGGGACAACAGCTATAATATCGCGCAAGCTTCTGCTGTTTCTCCAAATTACGGAAGCGCTTCGTTTGAACCATTTACACCGGCTTATTATGATGGTTATGGTCATATCGAATTAACTTATAGACCAAGTTTTTCTGATGATGATCTTCCGTCTATAATATCACAATTAACACAAAGCGCAGCGCGCTATAGCACTGGGTGGTATCTCTTACAGAGATTAAGTGAACCTGGAAGCGCATTGAAAAATCGCATGAATCTTAGTGCTAGCATAAACCATTTGCAGATGACGTCAGTTAAAAATGTTGTATTTGATGCAATAGGAAACCCAATAGAAGTCGGCGGTGACGCGGCAGGCGGGGCCTTTACGTTGACCATTCAACCAAAATGGGAATCCCCAATTCTTAATTTTAAAAATGTAGATGTTACGTTACCAGAAATAGGTTCTGGTTCAGTTGCAAGAGGAATGTGGCATCAATATGGCGTTATTCCAAAAGATAATGAAGGTGTTTTTCTACAAGTGCAAGATATTGTGCCAGAACAATTAGATGATTCAAACACAACTGGTTCTTTGGCTGACTTGCTAGGCTTAAGTAAAAAACCAGTTGCAATTGGAAAGATAGCCAAACAAAAGAAAATTTCAGAAGCTATTGTTGCAATTCCTTTCTTTACGGGATTCCTTGGGAGTGATGTACAATTTACAATTCCAAGGGAGGTCATTGATTTAGCAGAAGAGTTTGTTGATAAAAAAGGCAATTCCGCTACATATGAAAAAGTAACTGGTCAAAACCCAAAACTAAAACCAGATCAATCGGTTATAGACATGGTTTCAAAAATGAAGAAATTTGTTCTTCCACCAAAATTTGATTTTATTACAAATAAGGATGTTGACCCCTTTGCAATGTTTATCTTTGATTTTGACGTTGCTTTGTCTCAACAAGATTTGGCAAATATCTGGCAAAATTTAAGTCCAGATATCGGAACTAGTTTTAAGAAAAAAACAGCTTCTTTGCCGACTAGTATTTTTGCTCCGTCTGATGAAAAAGGAACTGGTCTGATGGGGTCATATGCACCATTTGGAGATTTAGCTGGTGTCGGTGGCCTTCCAGAAAATGTGCAATGGATGGTATTTAAAGTAAAACAAAAAGCAGCTTATAATTACTTTGCAAAGACAGCTGATTCAAAGGACGATGATAGGTTTAAGTTTAACTTTGAAATTGGAGCCCGTGGTGCTGAAAAAACTTCTGTCCCAGATTATAGTTATAACTGGCCCTTTGATTTCTTTAGTTTAATTGAATTAGCTAAAATTGAGGCTGAGATAGATATGAAACCAATCGAAGGTGTACAAGTTCCAAAGATTAAACCATTTGAGACAACAGTGGAAGAAGCATTAGCTGCCACCGTTTACAGTGAATTTGCTGGAGATCCAGCTAAAAAGCTTCCTCCGAAAGGATCTAAGAAAAAGAAGAAGGTAACAAAAAAAGATAAGACAGGCACCGGTCAGGTAGGCAGCACTGATCTTGGAGCTAGTTTAAAACTTAAGGCACCGAAGGGGCTCACATGAGTTATTTAGACCCAAAAGAAAGAGTTATTGATTTAAAATTAACTTCATATGGCAAATACCTTCTTTCAATCGGAAAGCTCAATCCAACCTATTATGGCTTTTTTGATGACGACGTAATTTATGATGGAGCATATGCCTCAATTACTGAAACACAAAGCGAGATTGAAAAAAGGATCCAAGAAGAAACTCCAAAGTTTTCGGCTCAAACTGTATTCTCTGGCAGAGAACTGGAGATTTTTAGTAAAAATCCTAATATTATTAATGACTTAATCATCGGCAGCGATGTAGAAGATGAAGAAAAGATAGCTCAAGGAATGGTTAAAATCCAAGATGGGCCAGAACATGCAGAGGTATTACTGCAACCGCTGGGAACAACAAATACTGCATATGAATATGCGCCGGCTTGGAATGCTTCGTTTTTAAAAGCCCCCATGTCTTCATCTGTTGATTATTTATCAATAAGTGGAACTAGGGGAGAGCAATTCTTAAACATCCCTCAGTTGAATGTAGACATTAAATACTCTATTCTAAGAAATAGCCCCTTTGTGACGTCAGAGGCTGAGTTTGAAGATGAAGATTTGTATGACGGGGAGGTTGCTGTGGCTGCAGCTATAGCTACACCAGATATTTCTGAAACTCTTTATTTTGAAAGCGGGGCATCAATAGAAGTTAAACAAGATGCATTAATATTACGACTTGAAGAAAGCAATGCTTTTTTTAAAAGAGAAAATTTTGAAATAGAATTTTTTGAAATACAAACTGTTGATAGTAAAGAACATTTGATTCCTTTAAAATTTTATGCAGATGAAGAATTGTTCGTTTCAGATAGCTTAAAAGAAAAATTTGAAGATGGAACTGCCGAGCAATATTTTACATTTAAAGTGGATGAAAAAATTCCAAGTTCTGATATATGTCCTTACATTAAAGAAGATAAAGTTAATCAGATTTATCAATCTAAAATAATTGTATGTGAGGATTTTGTTGATGATCCGGAGAGCGCAATGGATCGTAACTTGTATTTACTTGAGGACGAACAAGAGGATATTTGCGAATGATATCAATTTCAAGCCTGGCAGATAGTTTTATTCCAAGCGTATATGTAAAAAATATTACCTTGAACGATACATTTATAGCTCCTGTTATTAATAAAAAAAATGCTGGATATTATGATCCCGACATAAAAGAAGAAAAGGGATCCCCAGCAAACGCCGACGATGCCATGGCAAACATGAGATTGTCGATTAAGTTTTTAAAAAATGCCAATTTTCAATCTGAAATCTTGCAACTCTTAGATACAGAACTGTCAGAATATTTAAAGATTTATGTGCATCAAATAACTGATAAGAGCACCTATCAATCAATATTGGAAAACATGGACAAGAACGCTTTAACGACAAAGAATCCAGCCCTTAATGTTGTAACAAAAGAGTACACATTTAAGGAAGTTAATATAGATATTGAAAATCTTCCAGAGCAAACATTAGATGATGGCACAACATTGGTTGAATCAGTGCTTGAGACTAAGTTTACTTTCACGAAGGATCCTGATTTTTTAGCTTACATAATTGTTCCCGCAATAAACCATGAGTCGTTAGACGAAATATTATTAGGAAGAATAACAGCAGATATCCTTATCTTAAATGGCACATTTCAGAATGAAGGAATAATATTTAAAATTGCGCCTTTCGCTGCTGGTTCAGACGTAGAAGCGCTTTCTAAATTTGGCAACCCAGGAGACGTCTGGGCTGGCGGCGTGCATGAACACAATGGCAGATTTATGGTTGGATCGCAACACACCAGCGCAATTCCACATCCATTTTTAGATTATCAAATAGTCTCAGCCAGTAAGTTTGTCGACAACCGTGTTACGAAGAAAATTGAAAGGAACATCATCAATGTAACCAAAACGTTTGAGAAGGTTAATTCACTAACCACAAGATACACCAATAGTTCTTTAAACTTGCTTGATTTTGAGTCTTATAAGCCAAGAAGCTTCATTAGTGACATCTTCCTATCACAAGACACAAACTCGGACGTACAAGGTGCTTTTGTTATAAATAAGGAAAGTCTTATTAGACAAAATTGTGCTTTTCCTTTTATATTTGATAATGCCAATAATGCTCAATTATCTTCTTCCGATCTTAAGCAAGAATTAAAAGAGTTGTTAGACAGCGCTGTGCTTCTGAAATTAAATATATATGAAAATGATAAACTACTGGCAACGATTAATAATGATTCTAGTGTTAAAACATATTTCCCAAAAGATCGATCCGCTGTTACTAAAATGGTGGTTACTAAAAACAACTTTAATATGAAGGGCTCGAATAAAACTGATGATTTTTCATTTAAAGCTTTCAATCGCAATGATAAAAAAGGAAAATTAACATATAAAGTTGAAGTTGAATATGTCGATCCTACGATTGAATATGTTAAAGCAATATTGCCTATTCTGTCAACTGCATTAGAAACAACCAGCTTTATAATCGAACGCGCGCAACGACAAAAACAAGCAGCAGACGGTCATATTAAATCCGGATTTGATCCTTTTACTCAAAAGATTGATCAATCCATAATAGAGGAATTTGCTGAAAATAATATTATCTTGAGCGCTGAGGGCTATAACGCTAGCGTAGCCAACGCTGGATTAATAATTGATGTAAAAAAATTAGCTGATTCTTTAAATTTCCAAGTGTTCTTTTATAACCCTGCCATAACTGCTGAGCAATTTAAAAATTATTTATATGATTCTGCCAATGCTAAAACTGGACAAATGGAATCATTGATGGTTCTGGAAAAATTTCTAGCGAATTTGAAAATAACCATGTATTCGCTTTTAGATAGTTTCGGAGCTAAACCAATAAAAGATAACAATTTAACTGGGAATCAATATGGTTATCAAGCAGGCCAAGGAGACGTTAATTCAAAATTAGGTAATAAAGTCATCAAAGGAGAATCAAAATCCAGCATTGAAGTATATGATTATGGATATGATTTCACTGGTTTCATTCCACGGAACGACTCAGCCATGGCTGTAATAAAATCAGAGACATATAAGACAGCATGTATTGTCGTGTTGAATCAATTACTAGATCCAAATGGTCCACTTGGCGAAGATGCCTTGCAAGAACAATTTCAGGCAAAAGGACTTCCTGTGCAACCCGTCAGTTTCAGTGCATTTTCCAGTTTAAACATTCCTGTTGATGCTATTAAATCCTGTGTTTTTCTCCCAGAGACTGTTTTAAATATTGATTCTGATGCTGTCAATGTGGAAAATATATTCACCAGTATAATAAAATTTAATTATGATTTGCATATTAACAATAGCACACCACAAGTTGGCGAAAGAAATAAAGGAAAGCTTCATAAAATTTCTGTTAGACAAGATCTTAATTCAATATTTGGTAATTTTTATGGCGCTTCTTTAAATGACACTGTGACGGTGTTATCCGACGTCGTCGCCAATTCAAGACAAATTCCAGATGCACCTTCGCTGAGAAATAAATCGAAGTCACGTGCTGCTAATGAAAATGAGTTTAGGACAACAGCTGCTCCAAATAAAAGAACTAGTTTTATTAAGCCAATAGAAGATTCGATATCTCCCTATCCTAATAATTTCATCTTGTTGTCTTTATTAAACAAGCTTTTGATTTCTCAAGAAAGTACTTTAATTCCTAAAATGGCTAAGCCTGATTTTTCACCAATTTTGCAAGCTACCCCAGGTTCTGAAGAGATGCAAGAGTCTCTTATGCAAGCGCTTTGGGCTCCTTTACAAGTTAAAGCCTTGTCGATCGACGGCAATGTAGGACCATTTAGGGATTATTTGAATTCAAATCAATTTTATATTGAAAAAGGGATTATAAATCCTTTGTTTTTGTGTTATTATTGGTTTATACATCAGAATTTAGTTTGGGTACAATATTTAGATAAATTTAAAAATGTCTCTGACAATGTAGCTTTAAAAAATGATGATAACCCATATGAGATTAATAAATCGGTGCAAATTACAACAAAGAATATGAAATCCCCAGTTTGGTTTTATTTAACTGCCGATAAAGTTAATGAATTGGGAACAGGCGAAAAATTATTATGTAGATTGGTTAGATATGAGGGGTGCAAATACGTTGATAAAAAACTCTTAGAAGTGTTAAATTTGCCTTTGCATAATAATTATTTTATATTAGAAGGATCATAAAATGCAGTTATTAGATGATTTTGTTACTACAAGATATAACATTCTTTTATTCGATCTACAACAGCAAAAGAAAAAGGCAGCACAAGAAGGCACAATTGCAGCTGCAGTAGGCGCGGAGTCTGTTTACACGACAGCCACTGATGTAACACCTGATATCAGTCTTGCTACTGCTACTGCAGTTGCTGCTAGTCTGCCGAATCCCGCAGCTGTTAGTCTGCCGAATCCCGCAGCTGCTGCTAGTCCGTTAAATTCTCCTAAGCCAGTGCATGAGAAAGGCACGAGTGGCAAATTGTATCCAAAAGGCCAATTACCTGAATGGGAGCAAAAGGGATGGTTATATGATCAGCGGAAAAATATGAGTAGCAAAGAAATAGAAGAAGGACGCAATATTGCGTTCTATATGTACGGAACGTGGGGTCAATTGACTCCAGGGTGGAAAGTAAAATATCCGGTATCCAATCCGCCGAGTAAGCACGATTTAGTGCCAATGACTCTTGAAGAGATAAAGGAAGCTGGCATATAAATGGGTTTTTTAAAGATTTTATTTATCTCTTTAGTAGCAACTAGGAAATATTAATATGGCCAAATTTGATAAATTAAAAGGTTTTGACAAGACTGATTCGCCGCATCTTTCCGATATACATGGGACGGCGCCATCTGTATATCACGCTGACAATTACCAAAATTTTATTTATCTTTTTAATGATAACCAAGAAATAAAAGTCAGAGCATCTGCGGGTGATCAATCCGAAATAATTAGTTTTGAAAAGGGCGTGGCAGCGCAGGTTGGCGGTTATATATTTACAGAAATGTTTGGTGGCAAAGACAAGATTCAGTCTAGGCTGATTGGTGGTGACGACTTTAAAGATTTCCCAGCTGCAGAGACAGCAACTGAGCGAATTGGCGAAAAATTTATAGGTGAAGCGTCTAGAGGAATTAAATCTGGGCACGATGTTAACATTCCTGTTGCCACAAGCGATCCTGGTAATGATCCAAGAAAATTTCATGTCTTTGACAGGTTCGTATCTGAAGGCGCTAGTCAAGGTTCGCAAGTGTATAAATTTGAAACAGCAGAAGATCAGAAATCGGGGCCGGGTCACTCTAAGTTTTACAAATTTACTTATAATCCAGGCAAATTTGAAACTGGATTGACCACAGAAACTGATATTAGACTTAGAGAAGTGAAAAAAAGTGAATATGAAGAGAATCCAAATTTTAACCCTAATCCTAAATTGAAGTTAATTGATCCAGATAAGCCATTTGTATTTTCTCAAGATGTTACTTATTTAGCTAATAATGGCCCTCTTCCGGATCCAGAAATAATATTTAAGAAAAATTTTAATTCGTTTTTTAAAAACTATAGCTCGCTTATAACCAAACAAGTAAAAGACAATTATTATGAGTCCTTTACTACAGTAGATGTTGCCACGAAAATAGGAGTGCCTTACGATTTTCAAAGTGTATTGTTTGATAGTATAGATACCAAACAAATTGGAGTGGCTACTAGACAGCCGAATTATGATAAGATATACAACTACTATGATTCCCAATATGAACCCATTGCTATTAATATTATAGAAACCAACGTCACCGAAGAAAAATCCCTTCCAAGTATATATGACTTCCTGTATTACCCCCACCAGCCAAACTTAAGAATGTTTTTTAAACTTTCAAGCTTGTCAATGGAGGATACCAATTTAGCCGCAATTAATCAATATTTAGATAACTTCGCGAAAGTTTATGAGGATTACATAAAAAAGAGTGTACCAAAAGAAACAGCAAAACATTATATGGATGCCCACGGTGAGCTTAATGGAAAAATGTGGGGGCCCAGCAATTCTGCTAAGCCACTTTCAGTGCAAGATTTAGGTTGGACTAATCCTAATACAACCGGTGACGAAAGCGCAGCATTTGAACAAAAGTTTTCATTAAATGACAAAAAGAAAATGCTTATAAGTCTTGGCGCTATTTCTGAGGATGAAGCAGCTTTGGACGAAGACAAAAAAAACAAAAACCCTGTTTGGGTAAATGAGTTAAAAACAGGAATATACTTTTCTGAAAAATCTTTAGATATCTTTGAACAAGCATATGATAAAGATTTTGTTTTTCCCTTTTTAATTAAATTAAACATCCCAGTGGAAACCATTGGCCCAATTGCTAAATTATTGAAACAACAGGGTTTATTAGATTCTTTGAATACATATGCAGCATCTCTTACGGTACCTGGAGAATATAATGTTAGCACATATAGCAATTATTATGGTGGCGTATTAAACGGGACAGATGCCCGTAATTTTAATACATTGTATGATCTGAAATTGCCTAGTTTCAAAATTCTTTTTAAAAAGCCGTCGTTGCCTCCTATAACTTTACAAGATATCTTAAACCAAGGCACTGATCTTCTCACTGGCGATACTGGACAAGGGACTTCATCACCGGGAACTTCACAACCTGGCGGGCCAGCTGGGGTGGATCTTGGAACTACTGGAGTTCCTCCTGAAGAAAAAGAATTAACAAAAGATGAAGTGTTTTATTCTTGGCAAAGAAGAAATATTGATGGATTTGCTTTAAAATATAACTTAGCAAAAGAAAAAGAACAAAAAATTATAATCAAAAGGAATACTACGGGGCTTGTCACGACGGAATCTGACGTGCCTTTCGGAACAAAGCTAGAGATATGGACATATTGCACGGAAACAAGTCAAAATTGTATTGATGGCTTAGTTGGAGTAACCGCTGATGGATATCCAGAAACTTATGGTTGGACTTGGACAGCTTATATCGCTGAAACAGCCAAAATAAAAAAAGCAAACGACAATGTATATGTTCTTGAAAATACGTTTTTGGCAAGCATTGTAGATGTAACTAATACGGACATTGACCCAGGATCAATTTATTCTGAGAGGAGATACGCAGCGGATATATACATAGATAATTTAGGCGCGCATGCTTCTGTGCCAAAACAAGTGTTGGTATACGAAGATCAAAAACAAACTCATCTTACGAGCAACAGTTCTATTCAAGCTTTGATTAATAAATTAAAAGGAATCAGCTTTAAGAAAAAATTACAAAAACTGTTGCTTGGTGATGATCTTCTAAGAACCCCCGTTGATATTCACAATGGAAAGCTTGCTCATCAAGAAACTTTGATGTACGAGATAGCTAAATATAAAGTTGATAATTTAGGAAATGAAAGTTATCTACAAAGTATATTTTTACCAATAACCAACAGGGCTTTGCTTTCATACTATGACACACAAGTCATACCATATAAAAATTATTTTTATAAAATATTTGCACACAAAGCCATATTAGGCACAGAATACGGAATAAGACCGCTAGCATCAACTGATTCAATAAATTTTAAAATACAGAAAAACAACGCAGACGCTCTTAAAACAAAATACTTTTTTGACATGCCTTATCAAGTTGAGCCGTTTATTGAAATGGTAAGAGTTCCTTATTACAATTCCGACGCAGTTAACATTAAGATGGATAAACTAAATTATTCTAGAGTGGAGGATTCACCGCCACTGGCTCCTCAAATTAATTTTGTGCCATTTCGAAATGTTAATGATGAAATCTTGATTTTGATGAACAACTCAATTGGGGAATTGGAACAATATCCGAGAATAATGTTTGATGAAGAAAAGGAATTGTTTGATGATGTTGCGATATCTCAAGATAGAATACCAGGCAAGAAATTAATTTTTAAATCGGATGACTCTCAAGGTACTTTTGAATTATATAAAGTTTCTAATTTTCCATCTAGCTATAAGTCAATTGGCAACGATGTAAGTTTTGAAAGCTATGAACTGGAATCAATAGGAAAGAAAAAAAATGATTCCTTTATCGATGTGATACGACCCAATAAAAATTATTACTATGTTGCCAGATTTAAAGATATCCATGGTAAGATTTCTAACCCAACAGACGTTTTTAAAATAAGAATGATCCATGAAGAAGGCATTATTCCATACCTCACAGTGGAAGTTTTAGATATTAAAGAAACCCAGAAAAAGACGCATGATGAAAAATTTTCTTCTGTTAGGACAATGCAAAAGTACTTATATATACAACCGAACACGTTACAAACAGTTTTGAGTGGGCCAGAGTTGGAATTATCAGATGATGGTTTAGCAAAGGGCAACTATATAAGTCTTCCACTTAAATTGGGAGATGACTCTTTAACTAAAGTAAAATCAGCATTTGGAAAACAATTCAAATTAAGAGTAACCTCAAAACAAACTGGAAAGAAAATAGACATTAATTTAACGGTTAAACAGCCTGAAAATATTATAAATGAATGAATATACTATTTATAGAAAGGAGAAAGATAAATGGCTTTTTTAGATAATTCTGGAGATATTATTTTAGATGCTGTTTTAACAGACACAGGAAGAATGAGATTGGCCAGAGGCGACGGCTCTTTTAAGATTGCTAAATATGCTCTCGGTGATGATGAAATCGATTATTCATCATTCAATGGTGATCACTCTTCTGGGTCTGCTTATTTCGATTTAGAAATATTACAAACACCAGTATTCGAAGCTTTTACTAATAACACTTCATTAATGAAGTCAAAACTTATAAGCTTAACAAACAACAATCTTTTATATTTGCCCGTTTTGAAGTTGAATATCCTAAAGACAAAAGATTCAAACACAGCGGCAACAACGTCGGCTAGTTCATATGGCGCTGGTTCACATGTGCTTATGGTAGATATAGATACAGTTACTCAAGTAAGCGATAACAATAGCAATGCAATACCACAAGGTATTTTAGATGGCGTTGCAACTTCTAACTTAAGCACTAACCATTTAAGAGTGGATCAGGGGCTAGACACCACTGAAGTGTCTGCTGGTTTAACTCTTGATCCAGAACTAAAAGAAACTCAGTATATTGTAGAACTTGATTCTAGGTTTGCCAAGATTTATGATAAAATAGGTGATAACGCACCTGCGAATCCATCATTTATTGATGATGATTCAGTTGCGTCTTATTACTTAACACAAAATGTAGGTGGATATGTAAAAGATTCTGAGCCAGGAAATACAGATTCATCTAAAGGAACAGTTGTCTCTGATGCGCTTGGTGAGTCAATTAATGGTCCAAGGGGTACTACGTTGACATTTGGGCTTCTAGCAGCAACAGATTTAGTTTCTAGTACTTATTTATTTACGACCCTTGGTAGCACTTTAACGGACGGAACAACCACTTTTTATTACATTGATTCAACAATTAGAGTGATAGGTGTCACAACTGGATATAAACTAGATATACCGATTAGATTTATTAAGAAACAATAATGGGATTTGAAATATGGCTAACACATTTAAGACTTTTTTAAATAGCGACATTGCTAATACAAGAACTTTGTTACATGAAGCTATTCCAATTACAGGAACAATTGTTTCTGGTACATATATTGCTGATGGGAATATTAAAGCTTTTGCTCATGGAATGTTCGAAGCAGTTTATGATTATCCATATTTAAGCTCCTCAGCGAATCATATTTTTGACATCACAGCGGGTTATTCTTCGAATAGCGCTCTATCAGCTTCAGGTCATGAGCAAAATGCGAAAAAGATTAATATCTACAATCAGCATGCTCAAGTATTATATGGATACGATTATACGGGGTCAATCCAAGAATTTGATCAGGACGGTGATATCAATGCTGGTGGCACTAAGATGAGAGAATGCTTCTTTTTAAATTTCTCTCGATTGCTAACCAAAGATGAAATGAAAAAGAACTCATTTAGATTGACATACTTCAGTGGCAATCAAGCAAGTTTAGGATTTGCTCCTCCCACAAGAGGAAATGAAACAACAATTGGCGATTATGGCGCTGCCACAGGATATAAAGTAAATTCACCAGCTGGTGAATATGGATTGCTTTTTACTTCTTCTGCTGTCACTCCTAGCACATATGCGTCTCTGGGCGCCGAGCCTGTTGGTCACATATATTATCAAGCAGGAATTGTTGTCTTGTCGGCATCTATTGTTGAAGATGCGCTGCCAAATGCCGCAATTGGTGGGGATCCTGAAGCTTCAGGAACAACCGTTTCAGATGCTTTTACTGGTAGCACAATTACTCAATTGGCAAACGGCGTACGTTTCTTTCTTGACAATATTGATTTTAATAACACAACAGAATTAAATTCTACCATTTATTTCTGCCGTGCTAATACTCAAGATTATAATTATAGCGCTAATCCAACATATCTTACGGCTAGTAAAATTAGAGTTAAAAACGAAAATCCAAGAGCCGAACCGGTTTCTTATATCACAACAGTTGGTCTTTATTCTGCTGATAATGAATTGTTGGCAGTTGCTAAACTATCAGAGCCTTTAAAGAAATCACCTTCAAACGAATTAACGTTGAGGGTTAGATTAGACTACTAAAATGTCTTTTTATAAGTTTGGCAAAAAAGACATTTTACGTAACAGGATAAAAGCTTATCCAAATAATACGTTTTTTGTTTACAGTGGTAGTGTTTATTATAATAATAGAAATTATATCACCGGGGCTTATGTAAATAATGTTGGCCATGTGGATACCGGATTTTTAAGTCTTTACGAATTAAACATTGATAGAAGATTTTCAGACCACACATATGAGCCAAATGCGGATACTGGCGTAAAAGCAAAAATATTCCCTTTTATCACTAAAGATTCTTCTTTAAACTCATTCGGAACTGTTTCAACTACCAATTTCAACCAATTCGCATATGGCCATGTTATGACTGGAACTTATCCGATGTCTGCATCTATTATACGATCTGGATCTGAAGAGGATGAGCCTAGAGCAAGAATAACCGCACTTCAGAACACTTTGAATTATTATAAAACTTTAAGCCCTCATTACGCTTACTCTTCTTCTGTCGTTCCTGGTTGTGAGAAAGCTAGCCAGGCATTAAGCTTAATAAGTATTCCAAGTATTTTTTATGGCTCTTCAATGAGAAAAAATTCAGTTAAGTTAAACTTTTATTTATCTGGAACATTGGTTGCAAGTTGCGAGGATTTATATAGAAATGGAGAATTAATCCAAACTAGTGGGACTGCATACGCTCAGTCGAAAGGTTCTGGGTCCGTTGCGGGAGTAGTCTTGTACAATGAGGGATTTGTTATATTAACAGGATCCTGGCCGCTTACAGAAGAAACACTTGATTTTGGTGCTGCCTCTGACAAGCAAGGTACTTGGTTTGATTTTGCTGTGGGCGCAAATGATGGCGCTGATATGGTACAACCATCTGCTAGTTTTTCTTTGAGCTTTCAAGGTATCAGTTATATTGATACAATCACAATGTTTGCAGATGCACCCCTGGGAGAATTAAATTTCTCTCCTAATCCGACATACACAGAGCACACTGGTACTTTTATTGGTTCAGCTACAACGTCAGGTTCGGCTGGATATTTCGAAAACAATAGAAGACAATTGAAAAATACTATAAGTTCTTCTTTCTATAATTACGATGCGGAGTTTAAAAGACAAACATTTATAAGTAAAATAGGAATATATGATGAAAATAAAAATCTTATAGCGGTTGCTAATCTTTCAAAACCGGTTAAGAAATTAGAAGATAGGGATTTCACTTTCAAACTTAAATTAGACATTTAGGAAAAAATATGATATTAGGACTGGATATAAGCACCAGCATGACTGGTTTTTGTATTTTAGACGGCGATGGCGAAATAATCCGATCGGACGTCTGGGATATGAGAAATAAAAACAATTTTAAGGATATATTTTGCAAAGCATATTGTATTAAGAATAGCTTACTTGATATGAAGGTGCAGTATCCAATACAACAAGTATATATTGAAAAACCTTTTATGTTTTTTGGTTCAGGCGGGTCTAGCGCAAAAACAATGGCATCGCTTCAAAGATTTAACGGAATCATTTCTTGGATATGTTACGAAGTATTTGGTAAACCACCAATATATTTTACAGCACAACAAGCTCGCAAGCTTAATGAGATTAAAATTCCAAAGGGAAATCATACAAAAAAAGAAATTTTAAAATGGGTACTTGACAAATACCCCGACTTTAGCGTAGAATATACAAGTCATGGCAATCCAAAACCGAAATATTTTGATATTGCCGATGCCATTGTAATTGCTAACGCAGGAATAAAATGACTTGGAACACTGGATCAGGAAAACAAATCACCTTTTACCAAATTCTTCAAAAAATTAAACCACA
>TARA_R110002110_G_scaffold5635_14_pt1 | contig 21185 bp, 31 predicted proteins | sample TARA_R110002110 | Tara Oceans TARA_R110002110 (sample SAMEA4397330) | marine metagenome | biome: Polar Biome; feature: [SRF] surface water layer (ENVO:00010504); material: water (ENVO:00002006), including particulate matter (ENVO:01000060) such as... | depth 5 m
TCCTTACAACAAAGCCAATAGTGGCATAATAAATAAGGAGAAAATTAAATTATGAAAAAAACAATTTTAACATTAGTCTTGGCATTTGCAACGATAGTTGCAACTCAAGCACAAACAAAAGGCGACTGGTACGTAGGTACTGGAGATATCGCAAATGTAGCCTGGACAGACTGGGCAGTATCACCTACCGTAGGGTATGGTGTAATGGATAACCTAATGGTTGGGTTATCAGTATCACAATTAGATTCAACAGTAGATATGACTTATGATCTTCATGCAAGATATTACATGAAAGGATATTTCGTATATGCTGCAACAAGTGGATTAGATACTGAGACATTAAGTCTTGGTGTTGGTAGGATGTTTACAATACACAAAGGTGTATATGTAGATCCAAAAATCGTTTATAATACAGGAGCAAAGACTACAAACCTTACATTAGGGTTTGGTCTTAAGTTCTAAATAGTATAAGCGAGCTCTCTAAACACCTAGGCAATAATGCCGCGAAATAGTATTACAAACACAGAGGAAAACAAATGGATAACGTAATTAAAATGATTACAGGATTTGTTGGAGGATTAGGAACAGTATTAATGGCAGTTCTTCCAGTAACAATCTTATGGTACATCTTAACAGGTGGATCAGTTTTCGGAATGGATGTAGTAGCTAATTTAACTGCACTTATCAATTCACTAGGAAATGGTGGATTTGTAGGTTTAGTAGTATTAGTTTTACTATCATCTTTTTTCGTTAAGAAATAAGTTTTAGATAAATAAGGGTAGGGTGCTTTCGAGTACCCTACCTTTTTGTTCTTAATAACTTTATTAAAAAAAGCTTGAAAAAAATTAGGATATATGAGAAAAAAACCTTATCTTTATATATAATTAATAAATTAGATATAAAAGATGATCAAAACAATTAAGGAGTTTAAGGTAGAGTTAAAAGGTGATTTAATTACCGTTTATAAGAATGGGGAGATGGTAATAGGTAAGGCTACTACAGGTAGTACCGCTGATGCCGATTTTAAAGATATGTGTGAACAAGTTGAACGACATATAGAGAGTAAAAATAATTAAAAAAAAGCATGAAAAAGATTTGGTAGTACGAGATTTTTTTCTTATCTTTATATAAATAAAAAAGGTAAGGTTCTAGCCATAAGTAGAACCAAAATTAAAAATTAAAAAATGACTAAAAGAAAAACCGTATTCGAAAGAAAAAATAATTCAGTAATACAAATGGTAGATGCCTTAAAAAGAGTAGGTCCAATGACCGAAACAGAAATCCATAAAGCAGCATTTGCATATGACAGAAATCGTTCAAGCCAATCAAATAAAAAATATGCTGATATGCTTCGTAGAGGGTTGAAGAAAGGTATTATTGGTAGAATGGAATGGCCTATGGATGCAATTAAATATGGTAGAGCTCAATTCATATATTATGCAACCAGAACACCAGAAGTAGAATGTTCTGCGGAATTAGATAATGCAATGTATAACGAATCTATATAATATGTTAGAGAATAAATGGATTATATTTGATCTAGATGGTACTCTAGCAAATATAGAAGATAGAAGAATATATTCAATGAATGAATATACTAATAAGATGAATTGGGATATGTTCTTTGATCCAAAGAATATTCAAATGGATAAACCTAATAAACCAGTAATCATGATGGCCCAGGCTCTTAAAGCCTTTGGTTATAAGATTGCAATCTTATCAGGTAGAAGTAAAGCAACTAAAGATGTAACCAAAGAATGGTTGAAGCAATACGAAGTTCCATATGATATATTGAAAATGAGACCAACAGGTAACAAATGGAAATGGATACCGGATGATACATTAAAGCTAAAATGGTTTAATGATTTATGGGCTGATGATGAAAATAAATCTGAACATGAAGTAGTAGCAGTATATGATGATCGTGACAAAGTAGTTAAGATGTGGAGAGAGATTGGATTAACATGTATGCAAGTAGCTCCAGGAGATTTCTAAAACAAAGTACGAAAAAGATTAGGACTTACGATAAAAAGTTCTTATATTTATATATTATTAATCATTAAAAAAAAAGTTATGAGTTATTATTCAGCAAAAGTAAGCTTAGCAGTAGACACCGCTAAAGGTGTAAAAAGAGTAACAGAAATGTATTTAGTAAATGCACAATCTGTAACCCATGCGGAAGCAATGGTAGTAAAAGACTTTGAAGGACAGGGAATTGACTTCGAAGTTAAAGCAGTATCAAATTCTAAGATTATTAAAGTAATCGAAAATTAAATAAAAATTAAATAACAATTAAAAATTAAAAAATGGCAAGAAAACCAAAAGCACCAAAAACAAATTATCACATAAAAGATTTAGTAGTAGTTAAGTCAGTTGATTTCGAAGGAGTAGTTAAATATGAAGTCGGTATGATAACAAATAAACGATATGCGACTAATGTAACAACAACTTCTTATGATATAAGGACAGAAGGAGGATCAGGTTTATTATATGTATCAGTAGATGAACCAAAAGGTAAACAAACTATAATATCCTCTATTACCAAGGCTTGGTTAGATGATGGTGGAACAAATAATATGTGGATACATAAAAGAGATGGTCATACAAGAGCTAATTATTCAAAAGAAATACAATTAATTGAAGATGGAGCACAGAAAAAAGAGGTAAGTATACCTGGAGCGGAAGTAGCTACACCATCTGTTATGAAAGTACATCAATTTGAAAAGTATAATGACTTTTATTTTCCAACTCAAGGACCTAGATCATTTTAATATGAGAGAAGAAATTAAAAAAGCTAGACTTAAGAAAAGGGTATTAAAACAATACCCAGAAGCTCGGCCAGAGCACTCAGCTGATGGTGTACAGATCATGTCTAATGGTATATTTATTGCTAAAGAGTTTTATATGCCTGGTACTAATTGTGTAGAAACGGCGTGGGAATATGCAGCAATAGCATGTAAAACAGCACAAAACTTTAATAGAACTCATCCAATGAAAATGGACTTAAGTGATATTGAAAGTAAAATAAATCGTATCAATAAACGACGAGGCCCACGGAGGAAAGTTAGATGATACGTAGAATAAAAAAATTATTAAAGATGAATAAAGAAAAAACAGATCTACAAGTGGAAGCGTATAATGAGAACAATCCACTAGAAGAACCAACTAATGAAGAAGTATTTGAAGCACAAATACAATCTCGTGAAGAAGCGGAATTAGCAGCCGATAATATTGATAACGTACCAGACCCAGAGGATACGACATTTTTAGAGACTTCTGCAGAAGCAGTAGGATTCGAGAACCGTGAATCTCAATGGGATACATATCGAGTAATGTCACAATATATTACTCCAGAGGATAGTATATTAGACTTTGGTTGTGGCCGTGGAGATTTTAGGTCATTTTACTTAAGTGAATTTGAAACAGATTTAACATATACTGGTATAGATTTTAATCCTCAATTGATTGATGCAGGGAAGAAAGTTAATCCTGAGACTAATATTATACATACAGATTGGAAGGTATATGAAGGAGAAGCTGATTGGTGTATTAGTATAGGGTCCCATGATGTACGGTATGATGCAGATTCTGTAATGTCGGATTTAGATTACCTTAAAAATACAATAAAAAAAATGTACCAGTCTTGTAATTCCGGTTTAGCAATTATGCTTGCATCGGATACATTACAACAAGATGATGGTATTATTACATGGTCAGCACCAGATGCATTAGATTATGCATTAAAAGAATTTGGTACAGCATCGATTGATCATTCATACTCAGATGCATTATTTACATTAATTATATATAAAAACTAACAATGACAGACAAAACAGTAAAGTACAATAGCATGAATATGACAGCAGCTATTAATACAAAGAAAGTAGCACATTTAGGAAAAAATTATGCATCAATAGATTTTGAAATCAAAGAACATGTTAATGCAACTGATTATAAATACTCGAAAATGAAACCAATCATTGGTACATTTGTTATTGGTAATAGGCGAGTAGATGTTACATACTCGGAATTAAATAATATTATGCGTACTGCAAGTGAAGCTATGCAATTATGTGATCAATCATACCGCATGGGAAAATGGGGCAAGGCTACTCGGTAATGGGATTCCATAAACGATATATCGATGATAACCAAGTTATAGAAATATATCGTAGACAAGGCAATCAAGGTGTAATAGATTGGTATACAAAAGGTACAGATGCAATAATTACATCAGGAGAACTATCAGAACATATATTAGATATATTAGAAATAGGTTTATTAACAGAAATAGATAAATGGAACAAAATTTCAGAATTAATTTCGGATGCATCCATCGCAAAAGGATTCGATACTGATATTTATAATAAAGAGATACTATGAGTAAATACGCATTATATACAAAGAGTAGTTCAGAAAATAGCCACCATGTTAATATGGTTGAAATGCCTTCTATATCTCAAGCAGAAGCATATTTTGCAGGAGTTAAAAATTTATCATTAACTCAATTACGAGAATTATTTATAGTTAAAGAAATAAACCAATCTAATAAAAATTTATTATATGCAAATCGATAAGTTACATATCAATGAAGGAGACTTTGACTTATTTGCTGAATTAGCGCCTAAACAAAAATTAGAATTTCTATGGGACGCTCAATACGTAGGACTAGAAGCATCAGTCTTAAAACAATTAGAAAAATTAGATACTAAAGATATTAATTTACAATCTGTTCCACAAACTATAATACAGGAATTTGAAGTAGGTAATACTAGACTATGTGTTACAATATATAATGATATAATGTATCTAAATTCAAATAGCATTAAAGCTATTAGGAATTTCATCACAAAATTATGGCTGGAAGGTCATTTGTTGAGTCATATCAAAGGTACAAAAAAGACTAGTTATGATATATACAAATACCTTAGGGTATATAAGGTTATTAGTAAAGGTGCACCATTTTCTCAAAACTAATCAGTAAATATTATATAGCCGTATATGACCATCCTTAACCACCTTTAAAGAACGATTAACAATATATGCAAGTCAACAATTATATAGATTTTAATGGATCTAAACTTATAGTAAAAAGAGCCATTAAAGAACATCAATTAAAACCAAACTTTGATGCAAAGATAATGAAAGAATGGAGTAGGTCTGATGTATTACTAAGAAAGGATGGAATATTATATTGTTGTGAAACTATTCAAGAAGCAACTATCATTAACCCAGAAGATGATATACAATATAAATTAGAATTTCCAGAATAACACTAGGATAATTGATAAATTTTTCTTATATTAATATATGAATAAAAAGGTAAGACTAGGGTATGCATGCGTTAATATGACGTTAACAAACAGACCTAAAAAGGCAGGAGGTAGAGTAACTACTTCTAGGACAGCAAGAAAAGCAACATGGTATCCAGATCGCAATTATCAATTAATAGGTGAACGTGCATTAAAAAATGCAACTGATTTATTACATTATCTACAATGGAATATTGAACATGATATAACATTGTTTCGGATAGGGTCTGAATTATTTCCATGGCATGATCATTATGAACTCAACCAGTTACCTCAGATCAAAGAAATCTCTGATAGATTATATGAAGCCGGCGAATATGCTCGTAAACATGGTATGAGACTAACTACACATCCAGGGCCATTTCATGTATTAGGCTCTCCAAGACAAGAAGTAGTTGAAAAATCTATTATAGGACTAGAACGACATTCAGAGATGTTTGACCTTATGGGATATAAACCATCATTTGAAAATAAGATAAATATTCATGTTGGTGGTGCATATGGAGATCATGATTCTACAGCCAAGCGTTGGATTAAGAATTGGCATAGATTATCAGATAGTCTTAAATCTAGATTAGTATTAGAAAATGATGATAAAGCTTCTATGTGGTCAGTAAAAATGTTATATGATTATATACATAAAGAAATTGGAATACCAATTACATTTGACTACCACCATCATACATTTCATCCAGATGAACTCACCGAAGAACAAGCTTTGCAATTAGCAGCCACTACATGGCCAGAAGATGTTAGACAATGTTGTCATTATTCAGAAAGTAGAGCTAAAGAATATAAAGATGATAAAATTAGAAAACAAGCTCATTCAGATTATATACGAGATGAGATACGTACATATGGATTAGATTTAGATATTGTTGTAGAAGCAAAGGCAAAAGAATTAGCAGTATTAGAACACCGAAATTTATATAAACGAAAAAATAGGCCAATAATGGCCGACCAAAATATAATATATTAATTTATTATTAATATTATTATTATTATATATTTATATTATATATTTTATAAATAATTATGCATAAGCATAGTTAAACCACCTAAAAAAAAAGGAAAAGTTATGAGCGACATTAAAAATCCCCAAGTTGTCAAGAGAAATCTAGACGAAGTAGAAAACATGCTAGGAATTATTCAAGATTCTGTAAGAAGGCAATTACCTATTGACCCAAATGATATCATTGAACGTATGAAATCTATGCGTCGAAAAATTAAATTTGCAATAGACAATATAAGAGACTAATGAAAAAAAGACTTTTTCCATTACTGATAGCTGCATCGGCATTAGCTGTATCCGGCTCTGCCGCATTCTATTCAGTTTTTGGTCTAAGTAAATTATTTGCAGGAGCAAGTCTACAAGTAATTATAATGGCCGGGTCATTAGAATTTGCAAAACTTGTAGTAGCTTCTTTATTATATCAATACTGGGATACTATAAATAAAGTATTGAGAGCATATCTTGCAATTGCATGTTTTGTTTTAATGGTAATTACTAGTGGTGGTATATATGGATTCTTATCTGGGGCCTATCAATCAACAGCAACTCAATCTGAATTATTAGATAAGTCATTAATGATTTTAAATCAAAAACAAGTTAGGTTCGGAGAAACAAAAGAAGACTTAAGTATTGAAAAGGCAGGATTAACTAAATCAATTTCAGATTTGCGAATTGCATTATCCAATCCAGCCCAAGTACAATATGTAGATAAAGAATCTGGCCAATTGATTACTACATCATCTAGTTCAGCAAGAAGAGCATTACAATCAGAATTAAAAACTACTATTACTGAAAGAGATAATATCAATATTAAAATAGAAGCTGTAATGGATTCAATTAATAAAACTGATATGGCATTGTTAGATAAAGAAATATCAAATGAAGCTGAAAGTGAATTAGGTCCATTAAAATATCTAGCTGAGACTACAGGACAACCAATGAACGAAGTTGTTAACTGGTTCCTATTACTTATTATATTTGTATTCGATCCATTAGCAATAGCATTAGTAATAGCAGCTAATATGGCATTTACTCAACTAAAGAAACCAGATGATAATCCTGTTGAAGATTATTTTGAATCCAGAAATAAAGAAATAGAAAAGGTTGTAATGTCTGTTCCAGAAGGTAAGGAGTTTAATAAACCTTATCCAATTGATCCAGGGCCATCAGAAGAGTTAAAGAATAAAGTTAAAGAAAACCAAAAGAAACTAAAACAAGTTGATGAAGGTAAACAATTTGCTAAAGGGCTTGATACAGTAATTAAAGTATTGGAAGATGAAGAAAAAGAAAAAGAAGATATTTATCAGGAAAAACCTGTAACAATAACCAGTCGTAATTCACAACATTATGGCTAAAATTAATTAACATGGCAAAAAAACGAAAATTAAATAGTAAAAATCCTAAGTATCATAAAGTAGATACTAATGCACCAAAGATTAAAAAAAGAATATTAATGTGTACTGCACCTCATGGAGTTAAAGTCCATGGTGTCTGGTACGAAGACAACTAATGATGGCAAGAAAAAAAGTTACAACTAATTTTAAAACACGAAAACGTAATGGTATAACATATATGATATGTAGGAACAGTATTGAAGATAAATCGTACTGGGGATGGCAAACGTTATCAAAACACGCAAGATGTAATGAATGGTCAGAAGTAGGAGAAGGTGCTACTGCAGTATTATGTCATAAGTGTGTAAATAAAACAGTAGGACCACCAGAAATGAAAGGTGGATATAAATCGACTGGTAGAATGAGGGGTTGGCAATTTATGAAAGAGTTTGTTGATGTACAAGGAAATGTATTTCATAAAGGTAAGGAGCAACCTAAATTAAAAGGAACGTTAAAACCGACAGAACCAAAACCAACAAAGAAGAAATTATCTAAGTTAGAGAAAGGTGAATTACGAGATAAAATTTTAGAACAAATGGGAATGGTTAGAGGTGATCTTAAGAATGCAAAATTCAAAAAGGATATAAGGTCTGGAAGCGTACTTATGAGAAAACTTCAGCGACAATTAAAAAAGTTATAAATTCTTTGGAATTACGAAATAATTTTATTATATTAAATTAATATGAGTATATACGAAGAACGACCAACCAAAAATGTTACACCAGAACCTGAAATTACATCTGTTGATTTATATGAATCATTACATAACCAATTAGCTACATTAGTTGATTATAAAGATTCGGTAATATTTCTTAACGATGAAATAACAGATAATACGTTAACAGATCTAATTATTCGAGTAAGAAGTTTGTTACAGAATAGAAAGGCTGATTCAGGACATCCTCCTATAAATTTAATGATTAATAGTCCTGGCGGAGATGTACATGAAATGTTTGGGATTATTGATTATATGGAATCGTTAGATGTAAAGGTAAATACGATATGTCGTGGTAGAGCATTTTCTGCAGCTGCGATAATTTTATTATGCGGTACAGGAACCAGAATGATAAGTAAACGATCGACAGTTATGTTTCATCAGACATCAAGTTTCCTAGGAGGAAAGATGAGTGATATAACAGCTTATTTAGATAATGTAAAAACATTAGAATTATCTGTATATGAATTATTAGCAGAGAAGACAAAACAAGACGCTACCTGGTGGAAAGATAAAATGAGGACAGACTTATATTTGTCAGCTGAAGAATTAGTACATTTAGGAGTAGTAGATCAAATAATATAAAATAAAAAATATGAAATTAACAGCAGAAATAATTGTAGACAATTGGAATGAGTTATTAAGAGTTATTGATGATAACTTTGAAGGTGAAAGAAAAGATAAACTAAAAGCAATGTATAATGACTTAGAGGATAGAATGTCAATGCAACCAGCTTCAAGTATTGATCATTATCATAATGCATTCGAAGGAGGATATGTAGATCACGTATTAAGAGTAATTAAATGTGCTAAACAAGTATACATGTTATGGAAATCAATGGGATCTGATTGTGATGGATATACAATGGAAGAATTAATCTTTGTTGCATTGAATCATGATATTGGTAAAATGGGATTTCCTGGAGAAGGAAATGAAACATATATTCCAAATGATTCAGAATGGCATAGAAAGAATATGGGAAAAATGTATAAGGTCAATCCTAATAATCAATTTACATTAGTAAATGATTTATCTATTTGGTTATTACAACATTATGGAATCGAAATTTCTTGGAATGAAATGTTAGGTATTAAATTAACAGATGGTTTATATGATGAAAATAATAAACCATATTTCATGTCTAGGACAGCCGATTCAAAATTAAAAACTAATTTAGGATATGTAATGCATCAGGCAGATTGCATGGCAGCTAGGATAGAATTTGAAATGTGGGCAAAACAAAATTCAACTAAAGTAATTCCACCTAAAAGAGTAAAACGACAAGTATCAAATGCGGCAGAGTCTGTAGATACATCAAAATTATTTAATGATTTATTTGGAGAAACAAAATGATGACAACAATTATTATATTATCAATATTATTAGCAATTGCAATATTTGTTAATATAAACCAATTACGAAAACAGGAAGGTCAATTAGATTATATCGAAGAGTTAGAAACTTCAAATACTAATTACTATACTTTCCATGAACAATTAAAAACAAAAATTAATCAGGCCAACTCTGAAATTAGAAATGCAGACCGACTAGGAGCATTTGCATCATCAGACGAAGTAGGCGCATCATTTCAACTTATCAAAGATGTTATGGATGACCTAAATCGTGGAGTTAACTAATGAATGAAAAAGAATTATCACCTGTACAATTATATTATATTTGGCTAGAAGAAGAATTAGCTGACCTAGAACTAAATGGTCCCAAAAAACGCCGTGGCCGGAAACCAAGTAAAAAACAGTATTTTACTTATATGAATGAAAAGGCAATAGTTGCCTACAATTTAGAAACTTCACAGCCATTAAGAGATAAAGTATTTAAGGAACATATCTATAAGCCATTTGATAAATTGGTTGAGAATTTAATACATACATTTAAATTTTATTATTTTGATGTACCATATGTAGACGTCAAAGCTGAAGTAGTTGCATTCCTAGTACAAAAAATACATAAATTTACAGAAGGAAAAGGAAAGGCATTTTCATACTTTAGTATTATTGCAAAGAATTATTTAATAATTGCAAATAATGCGAATTATGCAAAAATGAAACAAAAGGCTGAGGTATCTGTAATTGATGACCAACGTGATATTGACTTAGAAGTTAGTTTGTCCGACCACCAAGAGTCTTTAAAAGATTTTACTAATCAATGGATACAATATTATGATACAAATCTAAATGCAATTTTTAGTAATCGTAAAGATATTATTGTAGCAGATACAATTTTAGAATTATTCCGTATGAGAGATAATATAGAAAATTTTAATAAAAAGGCTTTATATATTTTAATACGAGAGCGTACGGGTCTTAAAACTCAAAATATTACTAAAGTAATTAATGTAATGAAGCGTGATTACTCTAAAATGTATTTAGTATATAAACACCGAGGACAAATTCTCTCCACAAATCGATAGTATCCATATTTATAATAAAGGATATTATTATGAGCTCAAATTTCGAAATTTTTAAAGGAACTTCATTTTCAGATTTAATGAAGGATATTTATCATAATTCAAAAAAGAAAGAACGACAGATAAATACGTTAATACAAGAACTACAACCTATGATAAAAAACGTTGGTGATGCAACTGTTATAGTTCCATTAATTAAAGAGTATTTAGATGTTGCAGTTAAAAATGATGATGCATTAGTTAAACTAGCTGCAGTTGTACAAAGACTTGTCCAATCAGAAAATAAACTTACAGGAGAAAGTGAATTTGGATTATCTGATGAAGAACGAAAACAATTGTTAGAGACAGCAGAACAGCAAATAATAGATATTCAAACTGAAATGGAGATAAATAATGCAGATAGGCCAAGTAATTGAAACTGAATTAGGTTATACATTAACACAAGATGATGATGGCATTGACTTACCTCAAGGCACAATAAGAGTGCGAGTATCATCACGAGGTGCTAATGATTCTACTACTGAACATTATGCATATCCTATAGATGTTAATAGAATACATATGCCGTTAGTAGGAGAAAAGGTATTAATGGTAAAAACTCCAACTGATCAAAATACTGCATTTCATAAAGTAGCTAGGTATTCTTATATTAAAATATGTAATATTCATAATAATGTAAATACAAATGTATTACCATTTGAACATGTAGGAAAAGCAGGTTCAGGAGGAAATGCAGATCCATCAGGAGGTATGGGAGGAGAGCCATTATCAGATGATACAATTACACAGATAAGTCATGAAGAAAAAGAAATACCACCATTACAACCATATGATGGAGATATTTTAACACAGGATAGATATGGAAATGCATTCCGAATGAGTTCTACAGTATCAGGAGGCCCATATGATCAACCTACTCAGCCATGGTCTGGAACACCTGGTGAACCATTTATGGCACTTACATCTGGATTAAATACTGCAAAAGGTGGATTATACGTAATCGAAGATCCAGAACAAGATAAAAGTTCCATTTTTATAGCATCTAATCAGAAAATTAATATTAATTCATCTCAACCAGCATTCGGACCACCAGCTTCTAGTATACTTGGAAGTAATGTATTCGAAGGTGCACAGGTAATAATAAATTCAGATAGAATATTATTTAATTCAAAAGTAGATTCAATATTATTATCAGGAGCAACTACAGTTGCAATATCTACCCCTACATGGGCAGTAGATATGGATGAATTTTTTACATTATTTGATGACCTGTTAACAACATTAAATAAAGTATTCACAGGAATATCATTCTTTCCAACACCTATGGGAGGACAAACGTTACCAAACCTTCCTGCAGCGAATGAACTAATACAAATAATTACAAAATATAAACAAATGAATCAAGGAGGATAAATTATGCCATTAAATAAACAAAAACTAATAGCTGATATTATAATAGCTCAAGAAAAGGCACAAAAAGCCAAATTTAACATAGATGGACGAAAGATATTCGCACGAGAATTAGCAATGGCTATAGATTTATTTATAAAATCAGGCGATGTACAAACAACAACAACTGGTATCGGAGTAGTAGCTCCAGGAATAGCAACTGCAGGATCTTCGTATGCACATGTAACGGTATCTCCTGGGCAATCGACAACGACTGGTACAGGTGTAGGAAAGGTTGTATAGAATATCGCATAATACATGCAAAACAATATTTATATAAAAGAAAGAATTTATGGAAACATTAAAATTTACAAAACTCTTAAGAAAGATAATTAGAGAAGAAGTACAATCAATTGTACGCAAAGAAGTACGGTCAGCACTTACTGAAAGAAAAGTTGATCATAAGAAGGTAATTGACCATGGCGTGGATTTACATAACGTTGCAAATTCAGTGCATAAACCATCTACAAAGAAAAAGACATTTGTTAAAAATAGTATGTTAAATGATATATTAAATGAGACGGCGTATAATGCAGATTTTACTACAATGAATGATATGCCATCTATATATCAAACAGATATGGCCGAAGATTTCATATCAGATCGATCATCCAATACAACTACATCAAGACCTTTAGTAACTAACGACGTCAATGGCGCGCCAATTAATATGCAAAATAAAAATGTCGCAAAGACAGTCGATTTAATGTCAAAAGATTATTCTAGTTTGATGAAGGCTATAGACAAGAAGAAGGGAAATTAATAAGTGGCTAGACCTATATATCAATATAAACCAAATAAGGTAGGAAATACCATTCCATTAGGTATTTCGTTACCATTCAATTCACCGAGTGGTAAGAAATCGGTTAGTACTGATTATAACGCAGCAACAGAAAATGCAGGATCGGTATTTGTATCAACATATTCAACAGAGGAACAGGCAATTAGTAATATTAAAAATTTATTACTAACAACTAAAGGTGAACGATATATGCAACCAGATTTTGGGACAGATCTACAGAATTTATTATTTGAACAACAAGTAGAAGACCTTCAGCCCAGAATTACAGAGTCATTAACAAGAGATATTGAAAAGTGGCTACCTTATATATCATTAATATCAATTGATATTGCACAACCAGATCATAATCTTATAATAAAAGTAGTTTTTAAAGTTAATAGAGTTGGTGCAAATTTAGTAATTAATATTGTAGCTGATGAAAATACATTTACTGTAGGCGATGTAGAAGATGCACCAGTTGCAACTCCGTCCCCTATAGAATTAACACAAATAAATACAGGAGCATATTAATATGGCATTAGTACAAAAAGAAGTAAAATATGTAGGAAAAGATTTCGGCCAGCTTAGACAGAATCTAATAAATTTCGCTAAAACATATTTTCCAGACTCATATAAAGATTTTAATGAATCATCACCTGGGATGATGTTTATAGAAATGGCAGCATATGTCGGCGACGTGTTATCATACTATACAGACCAGACATTTAGAGAAACAAATCTAGCTACAGCACAAGAACAGGGTAATGTATTTGCATTATCTCAAATGTTTGGATATTCTCCAAAATTAAGAACAGCAGCTACAACAACTTTAGATGTATTTCAATTAGTACCATCAATTGGAACAGGAGCTTCAGCATTACCTGATATGAGATATGCATTAACATTAGAACCAGGAGCTCGGTTTAATGCAGAAAATGGATCATTATTTAGATCTACAGAAATAATAGATTTCAATGATACATCTCCAGCTGATATATCAACATATTCAATAGATGCATCTGGTAATGTTACATATTATCTTTTAAAAAAATCTACACCAATAATTTCGGGAGAAATTAAAATAGATGACTTTGCATTTGAGGACCCAAAACAATTTGATAAGATTATCTTACCTGTAGATAATTTCTTAGATATTATTAGTGTAATAGATAGTAGTGGCAATGAATGGTATAAAGTAGATTATTTAGCGCAAGATACTGTGTTTGAGGATATTGCAAATATTGCATTCAATGATCCTGAATTATCACAATACAGGACAACTACTCCTTATATTCTTAAATTAAGAAAAACTGCGCGGAGATTTGTGACTCGAGTAAGAGCAGATGGAAAGACAGAAATGCAATTCGGATCAGGAATTTCATCAGATTCAGATGAAGAGCTGATTCCAAACCCAAAAAATGTAGGTCTTGGATTAGAACATCTATCACGTACCACATCAGCTAATCTAGATCCTAGTAATTTTTTATATACAAGTACATATGGTTTAGTACCATCTAACACAACATTAACAGTAACATATACAGTTGGTGGTGATATTAAAGAAAATGTTAACGTAAATTCAATCACATCAGTATCACAGGTAAATTATTTAAATGATAATAGTACAATTAATTTAGATAGTACAAAAGGATCAATTGCCGTTACAAATTCAGAACCAGCAAGAGGAGCTTCTTCTCGTCCAAATTTAGATAATATAAGATTAGAAGCTGCAGCTGCATTTGCTGCACAAAATAGAGCAGTAACAAGAGAAGATTATATAATAAGAGCCTATTCTATGCCTGCAAGGTATGGATCAATTGAAAAGGTATATATCATCGGTGATTCTCAATTAGATTCATCTGATAAAGATTATCCCCGCGATGTTGTGAGTAATCCATTAGCATTAAATATGTATTGTTTAGGGTATGATTCGACTAAAAATTTAACTACACTAAACAATGCAACAAAAGAAAATTTAAGAACATACTTATCAGAGCATCGAATATTAACTGATGCAATTAATATTAAAGATGCGTATATTATTAATATCGGTCTTGATTTTGAAATCATAACCCGACCTAATCAAAATAGTAATGATGTGATATTGCGATGTATAGAAAGATTAAAACAATTATTGTCTAGTGATAGGATGCAAATTAATGGACCACTGAATATATCAAACTTGACAACAGAACTTGACACTGTATCTGGAGTACAAAGTGTTGCATCATTAGAATTTAAAAATTTATTTGATATGGATGCTGGATATTCTGGAAATGTATATGATATTAAAACAGCCACTAAAAATGGAATAATATATCCATCATTAGATCCAAGCATATTTGAAATAAAATATCCAAATTCAGATATTACAGGAAGAGTAGTAAAACCTTAAGGGACTAATTATGAAAAGATTATTTTACGCACAAAAGGATACGACATTATACGAAAAATATCCAGAACAAAATACTGGTATAGACCAGATATTAGAATTAACAAAAATTGCATCAGGTTCTAAATTGCAAGGTATAATACAAGCCAATACATATAATAGCAGATTTTTAATAGACTTTGGTAGCGAACTTACAGTAATACAAGATGCAATTACCTCTGGTGATATACCAACATTTGATTCGAGTAATATTGCATCAGCATCAGCATATCTTAGATTATTTGCAGCCAATGCATCTGACTTACTTCAGTCATATGATATAAAAGCCTTTCCAGTATCTGAATCATGGATTAATGGAGGAGGAAATTACTCAGATACTCCAATACAAAAATATGGAACATCATGGTATTACCGATCGGGTGATGATATAGCAGACCAATGGAAAACTGGATCAGCTCATAGTGTAGGACAGATGGGATCAACAGAAACATTGATAGGTGGTGGAACTTGGATAACAGGTTCTGGATATGAAGCCTCCCAATCATTCCAAAACGAATCACCAGATCTTAAAATAGATGTTACGGATATTGTATCAAAATGGGCAGATGATTCATTAACTAATAATGGATTTATTGTAAAACGACCACATACAGATGAAATATCAGGAGAAGTGTTAGGTAAATTACAATTCTTTGGAAGAGAATCTCATACAATATATGTACCAAGATTAGAAGTATGCTGGGATGATTCATCAATGGCAACCTCAGCAGGAATATCTAGTAAAACATATATTCCATATATTAAAAATATCAAATCAGAATATAGAACATCTGATATAGCAAGATTTTATATAGGATGTCGTCCAGAATTTCCAAGTAAAACATATTCTACATCTTCATTTTATATGACAAATGATAGGTTACCAATATCAAGTTCATATGAGATTATTGATTCAGTAACAAATGATATTATTATACAAGATGAAACAGAGTGGGGTAATTCAACAACAAAGATATCAAATTATGAACAAGATGCTAATCCAGCAGATGATGTTAATTTCTTTGATTTAAGAATGGATTCGTTTATGCCGGAAAGATATTATAAAATAAAATTAACATGTAGAAGATCAAATGATACACAAACATTTGATGATTTTTATTTTAAGGTAGTGAGATAATATGGCAAATAAGTATACAGAGAATAAATCTTCAGAAAAGGTTCAACCAAGTGAAGAAGAAATGTTATTGCGTATAATGCAAGACGAATATCCGGAAGATGCATTATTTAAAAACGGAGAACTGTCTCAGACCAAAGCAACACTTACAGCTAATGGAGTAGGAAAAAAGAAATCTCCTATCTCAAGAAATATATTAGAAAGAAATGCAAGTGGTATATTATCGGTAGTACCAAAGACTCAACATAAGATGAAAGATGGAACTATTATGGAGGGCCCTGAACATGAAGATGCAGTAAAAGGTTCGGAAACACCTGTTAAGGAATTTAGTGAATATAATCTTACTAAAACATTCCCGACAGTAGATGCAGAAGAGTTAGATGAATTTATAGACGAAGAATGGGAATATTTTGAAGACCCAGATGATGAAGAAGTGGTCGAAATAATAGAAAAGGGAGAATCTGGATTATTCTTAACATCTAGATCAACTACATTGCGAGACATGCATGATTTATATATACAAGAAGGTCCAGAATTAATACTCGAACTTGATCATGAAGAATTAGATCAAATAACAGACTTGTTTTGTGTATATTATACCGATGATGGTGTTGCATATCCTATACCAAATTATAAAACATTAGAAGTAATGTTAGTAGAAGCAGGCCTGCGATATGATTCTATTAGAATAGCAACTGATGACCAATTTAAACAATTCGATTTATCTATGGAAGGAAATGTCTCAGGTGATATGACTGCAGTAGATGAATTCCGAAATAGATTAGGCCAAGGAATTGTAATCGACAGGACCAGAGAATGGACACCAGATACAAGATTCCGATCAGGATATGAACTCAGAGATCCATTTAAGAGAGACCCAGGTGAATATATAAAACCACTTGCAATTAGAGGAGAGAATCTTTCTGATTCAGCATTTGGAAAACGAATAGATTTATATCAACAAGAAGATCTGGAAGATTTATATTTTGATCAAGTATTTATGACACAAACTACTAGAGAAAAATTCCGAGAACAATATGAAGGCAAAATGATTATTTTAGACTGGCCTCAAAAGTTTCCAAATGGAACAGATAATCCTGGTGTATATGACTCCGAAGGAGTAACCAGAGATACAGATGTAGAATATGATGATGCAGTATGGGGACTTCGTATGATGATCAATGGCCATTGGAAACAAGTAAAAGATGCATATGTAATGCGATTATATGCTGAGATTCACCCACAGTTTATGGATAATAAAGGTAGAATGGCATTAACTGATTATCATCAAGAAGGTAGGTATGGAGTAAACGGTTTAATTAATTTATTAATTAAAGCAAGAGCAGTTACGGTAATAAATGATAATTACGATACATCTATAATTTCAGATGATGGGAAAAATGATCCATTATGGTCATTATTTTCTCATATAGTAGAAGCAGATGGAGCAGATATTTTTAAAGACCCAGAAGATGCAGCCGACCAAGGTATTAGACCGGACGGCCGTGCGGGATTAGACAAAAGAGAATATGTCGAATATCTAGATAATTATGCAAATGGTGGTAATCCATTTACTATAGCAGCAATTAATCCATACGAGCCAAAAGGTTCTGTTAAGTATTATGACCAGAACCAGTATAAATCTTTAATACAAGAGGCAATATACCAAGGCCAAATAGATACAATTAAAGATGATATATTAGAACTATTTCCTGGAGTAGCAGCGTTAGTACAGGAAACCCGTGCATTGTTTAGTACATTACCTGATAATTACAACGAATACGTAACAGATAAGATAGGTAAAGATAGTCCAATGTATAAAGTAATGAGATCTGATGATGTTTGGAAATTCGTTAAAAAGAAGAAGAAAAAATTAAAAACAAAAGATGACCGGTATAATATTTTTAAATTATTTTCAAAAAATTGGCGTATGAGATTTTCAATGAATAACTCTGAAGAAAATCAAATTGTATCTAATGGTGGAAAACATTGGATGAAAACTGTTTCGCGAGATAAATTTAAACTTAAGATTACCCGTGGAGCAGCTACAACAGCAGGAATGTGGTTCCTTATCAATCCATTAGCCTGGCTCCCAGCTCTTACAGTATACGGCGCAGCCAGATATTATAATGTCTTAGTCGGATCGGTACCGCATGGCAAAACCGATCGATTACCTCCTTGGAGATTTATGGATGATGATTGGTATTTAAAGGCATGTATTGCAGAACAATGGATGCCAGCTGTCGAAGAGATGTATGATAGATCTATAATAATTGATCAAAAGTGGACGGAAATAACAGATTATATTGATGAAGCAGAAGGAATTATAGAAGAGTTTGATGAAGATTTAATAAAGGCTAGAAATTTAGAAGACTTCCAAGCATTATTAGATGCAATAACAGACATTGATGAAACAATCCGAGATGATGAAATGTTAAGCCTAATAGCAGATGCCGATCGAATACGAAAAGATGTAGATGGGTATTTAAGGACTGCATTATTGAATCAATATAAAGCTATTGAATATATGCGATCTGAGATTTATAATGAACTAGGTAGAAGAAATAAGTTTGCAATAATTTGGCCAACCTCAGTTCAGCGAATAATGAATAAGTATGTATACGGCCAAGCTTTAAAATTTAATAACAATATCCCAAAAGTATAATATGGCATTAGATAGGTTTACAAATAAAGATGAAATATTAACTACCAATGGTGTAGTATCGGGGATAGTATGGAATGAAGAAGACCAAAAACTACTCCAGCTAGATATGACAGATGTAGCTCCAACTGATACGCCTATAGTAGAACTACATGCATATACACCTTCCGAAGATTATATCACCGGTGGTCTTACAACAGAATTTGAAATTCAAGGAAGTAAGTTATATGTTAATTACACAACCGCATTAAAATCTTTTGAATTAACTAGAGGATTATTTGAAGTAGTTGTTAATATACATAGGCCATTATTAAGCCAACCAGAAGAGCCATCCTTATATATTAAAGAAATATCTCCTGATAGGAGAGAAGTTTATATAGCAGCTAATTTACCAGAAGGCGTAACTGCAGAAGATTATGCAAGCACTATTACCGAATATTTAGATAAATTTGGTAGAGATAGTTATTCAGAAATTATAACCGATGAAGATGGTAACGAAATAGGCATTGAAGAAAGACCTATGAGCAATGAAGTTGCTCTAAACTTAGGCCAAAATAGAATATTTAAAATAATTAATCAAAAATCTTGGGGCGAATCAAATGAGATTGTAGTCCGTTTATATAAAAAATTACCAGCTACTATAAACGAAAAAATGCCTTTATGGATTGTAGAAGAACTTGCAGATTCATTTATAGATAATGTAGATATAAATGTCGTACCAACAAAGGCTCCGACAAATATAATGGCAGGAGCAAACTTTACCGCAGGTGATGATTATTCTACAATTACAGAAACAGATTTTAAATCATGGAATGAATTATTAGGATCTTCTGCAGCCACATCACAACAAATAATCGATAAAATATTTTCGGGATCATTTGGATCTGGTCCTAGCTATGAAGGTCCAAACAATTATTCATCTGCTCCTGCAATTGATTATAGCGGATTTCAAAATTTTATACATTATTCGTCGGCAAAAGAAAGAGTTATAAATTTTAAATATAAACTACAATTAATTGAATACCATGAAAGAGAAATTGGCAATTTAAATAATGCATTAGGTGATGATGCAACTACATTCCAAGGAACTATAGATAAGAATGAAAACTTTAAAAATCAAATAGTAGGAGGATTTGATGGATTTGAACGCTGGTTATATTATGAACAAACCTCAAGTTTATTTACTCATTTTGAAAATGTATACAATAGGCCTGGTGTAAATGTTAGATCTAATGGTGGGTTTATTGGAGCAGAAGGATATACAATACAACCTTATCCAAAATATATAAGCTCATCAGCTTACGAATATCATCATTCTACATCTTCATTGGCATCATCTTGGTATGAGGGCGTATTTGCAACAGCATCTTTATATGATGACGAAAATAATGACCAGTTAAGAAATACTATTCCAGCTCATATACAAGAAGATGAAAATAATTCTCAATATGTAATGTTTATTGATATGATGGCACATCATTTTGATATTCTATATAGTTACATTAAAGCATTAACTAAAGTGCCGGTAGGTGAAGAGCACCCAAAGTTAGGAGTAAATAAACATTTATTATATGATGCGGCAAAAGGTATGGGTTGGACATTGGCCAATGGAAATCAGGCCTCTTCATTAATGCAATATACATTAGGTAAATCTGGTTCAGGACAATTTAAATCAACAGGACAATTATTTTCTAAACCAGATGAGGATATTACAACAGAAGTTTGGCGTAGAATTGTTAATAACTTACCATATCTTTTAAAAAGCAAAGGAACCTCTAGAGGAATAAAAGCTTTAATGAATGCATATGGTGTCCCCCAAACATTATTATCGATTAGAGAATATGGCGGCCCCAAAATATCAGGAGATG
>TARA_R110002110_G_scaffold106774_7_pt1 | contig 21126 bp, 23 predicted proteins | sample TARA_R110002110 | Tara Oceans TARA_R110002110 (sample SAMEA4397330) | marine metagenome | biome: Polar Biome; feature: [SRF] surface water layer (ENVO:00010504); material: water (ENVO:00002006), including particulate matter (ENVO:01000060) such as... | depth 5 m
TTCCAGTTGGTATCAGATCGTCGAAAACGCGATGACGCATATCAATGCCTCACCGATTGATGCGGAGGGTGTTCTTCGGTTTGAAGAGGGCGATTGGGATGCGCTGCCCACGGCACACGAAAGCCAAGAATCGGTGGAGCAGGCCGTATTAGACCCGATATTTGGACGACCAGCCCCGATGTTTGCACTTCGTGAGGCCGTGCTTGCCCCATCGGATCTAGGCGGTGCCAAGGCGCTGGCCGGGGCAGATGGAGAACACCAGGACACGGCGATGGCGTATGGTACATTGGTGCACACGCTGCTTGAAACACTCCCCGGTTTGACGAACTCGGAACAATTATCGGCTGTTCAGCGGCTGTCACACGGTGTTGATCCGGCTATCATCAAAACAGCCACGGACGAGGCTGTTGATGTTATACAAACGCCAGCGCTGGCGTCGGTTTTTGCCTGCGATACGATGGCAGAGGTGCCCATTACCGGAACAGTTTTTGGCCAACGCCTGAACGGCATCATTGACCGGCTGATAGTGACCTCTGACAAGGTTCAAATCGTGGATTTCAAGACCAACCGGGTGGTGCCTGATGACGTGACAGCATGCCCGGATGGGATACTGCGGCAAATGGGGGCTTATGTTGAAATGCTTGGCAGCGTTTTCCCAGATCGAAAGATCGAGGCGTCGGTCTTGTGGACGGCCACCCGAAGTCTGATGGTACTGCCCCACGATATCGTGACAAATGCGCTTGCCTGCTCTCCATATCTTGACGCGCACGGTGCGGGTTCTTAGGTTCACATCTCAAACGAATTCCTGTCAGGAGAACATCATGGCCACCGTCGCAGTCACAGACGATACGTTCGACGCCGAAGTCAAAAATTCATCAATCCCCGTAGTTGTAGATTTCTGGGCCGAGTGGTGTGGTCCGTGCAAACAGATCGGTCCAGCGCTGGAAGAACTGTCTGCTGAGATGGATGGCAAAGTGAAAATCGTGAAAGTCGATGTGGACGCAAACCCAAATGCGCCTGCACAGATGGGCGTTCGTGGCATTCCGGCGCTGTTCATTTTCAAGGACGGTCAGGTTGTATCAAACATGGCCGGCGCCAAGCCGAAAGCGGCGCTGCAAAGCTGGATTGAAGATTCCATCTAAGCAGCTTTCAGATCCTGAGATGGGGCGTCCTTTTGGGCGCCCTTATTTTATCGGCCATCCAAAACGTCTGAGCCTTGCTGCAATGCGGTCCTTCGCATCGGCGCGACCTGCATTGATGCACCTGTCTTGCCAGAACCACCAAATGTATTTGGCGAATTCTGGCGTGTGGCTGGAAACGCGGTCAAAGCAGCTTTTCAGATCATCATGATCGGCCATGACAGCGATGTGGTGAAAATCGATTTTGCCAAACAGAAGGGCCGGTTTTCCAAAAAAATACCCGGCGAACGCAGCGCTGGAATTTTGTGTGACAACGTATTGGCACGCCGCCAAATGTTGCGTCATATCACCGGTTCCGACCGACAGGCGGCTGTTTTTTTCCACCATTGCATCAAGCTGGGCAAGCTCGCGACCTGAATAGCTTTCGTTCGGATGCAATGCTGCATGGATTTCGCGATTGGGCACAAGCTTAAGACAGTGTTCAAGCATTTCAAAGGGCGTGCAGGACTGAAACGATCGTTGCTGGTCCAATCGCCCTTGAAGGGGCACATAAATGTAACCTTGACGCACCGGATTCAAGGCAGCGTTGCCGTACAATCGTTTCTGCCAGAACCGGTAAAAGCGGGCGGCGTCAGGCGACGCTGAGCACGGGTCAAACGTGGCCTGCGCCACATCCCAATGCCACCGTTCTGCGGCCGCTTCGATCTGCCAAAACGGGTACTGATAGACCCTTCGGAAAACGAGGCCCTTGTCATTTGGCGGTGCGGCCATATGGCTGAGCGAATGGATGCCGGGCTTTCCATCCGTTGCTGGTAAGCTCGGAAATTCGACCCTAAAGCCTGATTTTTCGACCACCTCAACCATTAAGTTGATGAAATTATGCCGCCCTGTCGCTGCGCTTTTGCGCAGGGGTTCTTCCAGGTATATTTGCAGCGGAACGTTGTCAGACATGCCCCATTCCTAGCGCCAAGCCAAAACTGTCACAAGGGCACCTGCCCTTGTGTGACCAAAGGATGGGGGCCATATAGGCATCAAGAATGAAGGAGGCAGCAGATGACAAAAGACGCATTTCCCGGTTGGCACGGGACCACAATTATCGGCGTCAAAAAAGACGGAGAAGTCGTGATCGCGGGCGATGGGCAAGTCAGTCTGGGCCAAACTGTGATCAAGGGAACCGCACGCAAAGTGCGTCGGTTGTCGCCAGGCGGGTTTGATGTTGTCGCGGGCTTTGCGGGGTCAACGGCTGATGCTTTTACACTGCTCGAACGCCTTGAGGCAAAACTCGAAGCGACGCCTGGCCAATTGGCGCGCGCAAGCGTCGAGCTGGCAAAAGACTGGCGGACGGACAAGTACCTGCAAAAGCTCGAAGCCATGCTGATTGTCACGGATGGCAAGGAATTGTTGGTGATCACAGGTGCTGGCGATGTTCTTGAGCCAGAACACAGCATCGCCGCCATCGGTTCGGGTGGCAACTTTGCGCTTGCCGCCGCGCGTGGCCTGATTGGCAGCGACCGCGACGCAGAAGCTGTCGCGCGTGAGGCAATGGCGATTGCCGCAGACATCTGCGTTTACACCAATGGAAATCTCACGGTGGAGAAAATTTCGAAATGACTGATCTAACCCCCCGCGAGATCGTATCGGAACTTGATCGTTTCATTATCGGACAAGGCGACGCCAAACGTGCCGTCGCCGTCGCCCTGCGCAACAGATGGCGCCGCAAACAATTGGGCGATGACCTGCGTGATGAAGTGTATCCAAAAAACATTCTGATGATTGGGCCAACCGGCGTCGGCAAGACCGAGATCAGCAGACGTCTGGCAAAACTGGCGCGTGCGCCGTTTCTAAAGGTTGAGGCAACCAAATTCACCGAAGTCGGCTATGTCGGCAGAGATGTTGAACAGATTGTGCGTGACCTGGTTGATGCCTCGATCGCGATGACCCGCGAACACATGCGTGAAGATGTCAAAGCGGCGGCACATCAAGCCGCAGAAGACCGGGTCATTGATGCAATTGCCGGAACAGATGCGCGCGACGGAACGCGCGAGATGTTTCGCAAGAAACTGAAATCCGGGGAACTGGATGATACGCTGATTGATCTGGAGATTTCCGACACCTCGAACCCCTTTCAAGGCATGGACATTCCCGGTCAACCGGGGGGCGGTGCCGGGATGATGAACCTTGGTGATCTTTTCGGCAAAGCGATGGGCGGCCGTAAGACGAAAAAACGGTTATCTGTTTCGCAGAGCTATGACATCTTGATCGGGGAAGAAGCGGATAAATTGCTGGATGACGAAGCCGTAACCCGCAGCGCAATTGAGGCTGTTGAACAGAACGGGATCGTGTTTCTGGATGAAATCGACAAGGTGTGCGCCCGCTCTGACGCGCGCGGCGCCGATGTCAGCCGGGAAGGCGTGCAACGTGACCTGCTGCCCTTGATCGAAGGCACCACAGTCAGCACCAAACATGGGCCTGTTAAGACAGACCATGTCCTGTTCATCGCATCTGGCGCGTTCCACATTGCCAAACCGTCTGATCTGCTGCCAGAGTTGCAAGGGAGACTGCCCATCCGGGTTGAGCTGCGCGCGCTGACTGAAGAAGATTTTGTGCGTATTCTGACCGAAACAGACAATGCACTAACGCTTCAATACACCGCACTCATGGGCACCGAAGAAGTAAATGTCACGTTCACGCCAGAGGGGATCGCGGCGCTGGCCAAGATCGCCGCGGATGTGAACCAGACAATTGAAAACATCGGGGCAAGGCGGCTTTATACCGTGATGGAACGCGTGTTCGAGGAATTGTCGTTTACAGCACCGGACCGGGCAGGCGAAGCGGTAGAAGTGAACGCCGACTTTGTTGAGGCAAATCTGGGCGAGTTGACACGTTCGGCTGACCTAAGCCGCTACGTGCTGTGACCTCAACTTAAGGCTTTTCATTTTCGCAGGTCGCGTGGATGAAGAAGCATGGGTTATCTCAAATTCTTGCGCCTGAATTGGCTGTTCCTACTGGCAGGTTTCCTGCTGACCTTCACGTCGTCTTACGGTCAGACATATTTCATCTCGCTTTTTGCGGGTGATATCAAAAATGACTTTGCCCTGACAGATGGCCAGTGGGGTGGCGTTTATACTTTGGGCACCTCGTTGTCGGCGATTGCAATGTTGTGGGCTGGCGTCCTGACTGATCGGTTTCGTGTTCGCGCACTTGCCTTTTGCGTGATGTTGGCCTTGGCCACCGCCTGTGTGGCAATGGGTCTGAATACGTCCGCTGGTGTGTTGGTTGTTGTCATTTTTGCCTTGCGCCTGTCCGGGCAGGGGATGATGTCACAGCTTGGTACAGTTGCCATGGTCCGGTGGTTTGAGGCCACGCGGGGCAAGGCGCTGTCGCTGTCATCACTGGGCTTTGCCACGGGTCAGGCGATTTTGCCGATCACGTTTGTTGCGCTTTTTACGGTCGTTCAATGGCGAACGCTTTGGTTTATTGCCGCCGGTTTGGTTATCCTGACAATTCCTGTCATCATCCTGTTGCTCAGGCAGGAACGAACACCTCAGTCTATGGCCGACACAGCGCAGATGGCCGGGATGGATGGGCGGCATTGGACGCGCGGCGAAATGCTGCGTTCAGGTTTGTTTTTTATGATGATCCCGCTGGTTGTTGGGCCCGCCGCATGGGGCACGGCGTTGTTTTTCCAACAGGTCCATTTGGCCGAAGTCAAGGAATGGGAACTGGTCGCGTTTGTCGCATTGATGCCAATCTATACTGTGTCTTCGATCGCGGCTACTTTTGCATCCGGTTGGGCCATTGACCGCTTTGGGGTCAGCCGGATTGTTCCGTTTCAAATGCTGCCTTTCGCGCTCTCATTTGTCGTGCTTGCATTTGCGGACACCATTTTTATGGCGGGTGTGGGGTTGGTCATCTTTGGGATCGGGCAGGGCGTGCAGGGCACTGCGACGTCAAGCATGTGGGCGGAATATTATGGCACGCGCTATATCGGCTCAATCAAATCCGTGGCGGCTGCGTTGATGGTTTTTGGGTCTGCCATTGGCCCAGGGGTGTCAGGTGCATTGATTGATCTTGGGATAACATTCCCTGAACAAATGTTGCCGATTTCGATATATTATGCGGTCGCGGCGGCTTTGGCCGCGTTTGGCATCCACAGGTATCAGCCGACATTGCGCCGCTAACGGTGCCGCCGAAGGTAGACATAATAGGCACCGCCACCCCCGTGGCTGACATGCGCTTGGGATACTTGCAAAACAGCAGAAGACAGCGGCGCCATGGACAACCATTGGGGCACCTGATGGCGCAAAACGCCATGGCGGGTCGGGATCGGCCCGCCTTCGTCCCGCTGCTTTCCTTTGCCGGTAATCACCAGAATCAGCCTTTTACCGGCACGGTGTGACGACAGGACAAAATGACTAAGCGCGGGATGCGCGCGATCCAGGGTCATTCCGTGCAGGTCAATCCGCCCCTCTGGCTTCAGCTTTCCGCGCTTTAGCTTGCCGAAAGCCTTTTGATCCATCTGGACCGGCTGCGCTTGGATCTGATCGGGCAGTGATGGCAGCAGGTCATGCTGTATGCGCTTGGACTTACCAACAGGTTTACCAAGAACCACCGCCTTTGCACGCCTCAGCGCGGCGGGCGATGGGACGGGCGCATCTATCTCTGGTGTGAAAAGGGATTTCAGATCCAGTTTTTCGGTATTGTCCGTCACCCTGCGCCAGAGTTCCAGATCGTCCGCATCAAGGCGCCGCTGTTTGCTGCTGCGTTTCATATCGCACTTTCCGGCAACAAAGCATAGGCACGTTGGATCGGCATCAGGACCATCAGGCGACCAGGATCGCGTAGCTTACCAGCAGCGCGACCGGCCTTGTCACCGGTTCCAAAAAACACGTCTGCGCGCTGGGCTCCTTTGATTGCTGAACCTGTGTCTTGGGCGATCATCAGCCGCCTCAGCGGTAATTTTCCATCCTTTTCGATCCAAACCGGTGCGCCGAGTTTTACAAACGAGGGATCGACTGCGATGGATCGCATGGCCGTCACGCTGCGGTTCATGGCCCCCAGCGGCCCCATCTCAGCGGGGACTTTGCTGACTTCGCGGAAAAAAACATAAGACGGATTGTGAAACAGCAGTTCCCGGCCGTCCTGTGGATTGCGCCGCACCCAATTCTTGATCACCTCAGCACTGACCTGATGTGGCTGATAAACGCCACGCCTGACCAATTCCATGCCGATGGAACGATAAGGGTGCCCGTTTGCACCACGATACCCGACCCGCAAATATTGCCCGTTTGGCAATCTGATCCGTCCAGATCCTTGAATCTGGAGAAAGAACAGCTCTACCGGGTCATCGACCCATGCGATTTCCAGATTTCGGCCGCTCAACACTTCACCGTCAAGGATCTGGCGGCGGGTCAACCATGGGCTTTGCGCAAGCGCCTCGCGGGGCATTTTATAAACCGGATATTTGTACCGGGCGGATCGGTACAAATATCCGTCCAGTTCAGGTTCAAAGTAGCCCGTGAACAGGGCATCCTGTCCATCATCAATCAGGACGGGACGAAAGAAGAGTTCGAAAAACTGGCGCGGATCTGGATCGCTGTCGGCAAATTTGCAAATCGCGCGCCAATCCCTGTCTTTCATATCCCGGCAGGTGTTTCGAAACGTCTTGAGCGCTGCTGCATGGTCGTCTTTGGCCCATCCATCAAGCTGGTCGAATTCCATGACGGTATAGGACACGTCGTCAGCAGATGCGGAGGTCACTGCCGCGACCCCCGTCCAAACCATAGCGAACACCGCATGGATCAGCCGTCTGTAGAAACCAGCATCCAATTCGGATCATCCGAGCCCATGATGCGCGCAAAGACCCATGTGTCTTTTTGCCGCTTAATTTCCTTGGTGCTCCCCTCAACGATATCGCCACCTTTGTCACGCACCGCTGAAGTCAGCTCTGCCACCACGCGGATTGTCAGTTCTGCCTCGTTGGTGTCGTCGTCAAGTGTGGCATCAGCCAGTTCAATTTCCCGCACACCGATAAATGTCGCCTCGATCGTCAGGCCTTGATCTTCGCGCGCGGCGACGCCATCGACAAAACTCTCATAGATTTCTTCGCTCAGGAAAGGTTGAATTTCAGCAAGTTCGCCACGCTCGTAACCCATGACGATCATCTCGTACGCGCCACGCGCACCGCTGAGAAAATCACTGACCCCAAAAGACGGTTCCAACCGCTTCATACGGGCCAATGCCTTGCCCGCGTCGCTGTCTTCGGGAACGTGGTCGGTGATGTCGAGGTCTGGCCCACCTTCGATCACTTCAAACGCGGGGCCGCTTCGGCGCTGTAACGCGGGATCTGGGGCAGACGGTTTTTCAAACCCCTGCCGAGTGCCCAGCACGTTTTTCAGACGCAGGATCAAAAATACCGCAATACCGGCCAGAACCAGAAGCTGTATCATAGGTGAATTCATTGGGACCTCTTGCGGTGAAACATGGAAACACGATGGTTAAGCTCTTATGTAGGTGCTTGACCGGGGCGAGTCCACTCTGCCTCCAATATAAGGAACCATCGCACATGTGGCTATTGATCGCTTTTCTCGTCGTGCCGCTCATTGAGATTACGCTGTTTATCCAAATCGGTGGCGCCATCGGGCTGGGCTGGACCTTGGCAATCGTTGTTATCACCGCCGTTTTGGGTGCATCTTTGGCCCGTTCACAAGGGTCGATGGCGATGGGCCAGTTGCGCAGTTCATTTTCAGACATGCGCGACCCGACAGAGCCTTTGGCACATGGCGCCATGATCATTTTCGCCGGCGCACTTCTGCTTACACCGGGGTTTTTCACGGATGCAGTCGGTTTTTCTTTGCTTGTGCCTGGCATACGACGCGCCGCATTCAATGCGATAAAGGCGCGTGTGAGCATCCAGACATTTGGGGGTCCGGGCGGCGGCGGGGCCCCACGGCCGGGCAACCGCCAACCTGGCCGGGGTGATGTGATTGAGGGCGAATTCCATGAAATTTCAGAAGAAGGCCGGAAATCAACCGGGCCATCAGGCTGGACCAAAGATCCGCCAAAGCAATAGCATTGAGCGCCGCATCACAACCTGTTAAGCCGCGTGCAACCAAATTTAGAGGATAAATCCATGGCCGATGAAGCAGCAGCCGCACCACAACCCGCACCCAACATGCGCGTTTTGGGGCAGTTCATACGTGATATGTCATTCGAAAACATCATGGCGCAAAAAGGTGCCCCCACCGACGTGCAACCGGATGTTCAGGTGCAAGTGAACCTTGATGCCAAAAAACGTCCTGCGGATCATCAATTTGAATCTGCGATCAAGCTTAACATCACGTCCAAGAACAAGGGCGGCGATCAGACGCTTTTTGTGCTTGAGATGGATTACGTCGGCATTTTCCACATCGAGAATGTACCGGATGACCAGATCCATCCCTTCTTGCTGATCGAATGCCCGCGGATGATCTTTCCATTCCTGCGCCGCGTGGTAAGCGACATTACGCGCGATGGCGGTTTCCCGCCCCTCAACCTTGAAAATATCGACTTTATGTCAATGTATCGCAACGAGGTTGCACGCCGGCAGCAAAGTGAAACGCCACCAAAAGCCGACGCTTAAGTCTTTGACCAAATGGGGTCGCCGCCCAGCTTTGCGATGAATTCCGCATGCGCGGCGGCCTCTTTTTCTGACAACCTAGATGGCAGGCGTGTGGGTCGCGGTTTTGGCGTCCATTTGCTGTTCGCCATACCGGGCTTTTCGCTGGGCTGTGACGATAAGGCAAAGTCTGGTTGTCGACCGCCAATCAGTTCCAGATAGACTTCGGCCAGTATTTCACTGTCCAGCAGCGCGCCATGCAGCGTGCGCGATGTGTTGTCGATGTTGAACCGCCGACACAACGCATCAAGCGACGCAGGAGAGCCGGGAAATCGTTTTCGGGCGATGGCCAACGTGTCAATCGCCTGCTCCCAAGGGATTTGCGGCAACTTGATCCATTTAAGTTCGGCATTCAGAAATTTGATATCAAAAGCGGCGTTGTGAATGATAAGCTTTGAGTCGCCGATAAAGTCCAGGAAGGCCCGGCCAATAGCTGCGAACTTGGGCTTATCACGCAGGAAATCATCGCCCAAGCCATGAACCTGAAAGGCATCGTCAGGCATTGCGCGTTCTGGGTTGATGTATTGATGATAGGTGCGGCCCGTGGCGACATGCCCCATCAATTCAACCGCACCGATTTCAACAATGCGGTCGCCCGTTTCCGGATCGAACCCGGTGGTTTCTGTATCCAGCACGATTTCACGCATGGCGTAGTCTTTCCCGTAGGTGTTGGACGATCTGTTGAACCTGGGTTTGGGCATGTTCAATGGTATCGGTAGAAATGATGTAATCGGCCCTGGCACATTTTTCAGCCGCTGGCATCTGTTTCGCTTTGATCGCTTCAAATTGGTCAATGGTCATGGTGCCGCGGGCCATAACACGTTCTTTTTGGGTTTCATCATCCACGAAAACACACGCGGTTGCATCCATCTTTGATTCGCCCCCGGTTTCGAACAACAGCGGGATATCAAGAACGACGATATCCGCGTCGGAATTTTCTATAAACGCCGCGCGGTCTTGCGCCACCAAGGGATGAACGATGCTTTCGATCTGTTTCAGCGCTGCAGGGTCGCGGGAAATTATGTCTTTGAGTACCGGCCGCGAAACAGCGCCATCAACAATCGAGGCCGGGAATGCGGCCCTGAATTGGGGAACTGCGGCACCGCCAGCCTGATAAAGCCGGTGGACAGCAGCATCGGCATCCCAGACAGCACAGCTTTGATCGGCAAACATCTGCGCCGTGGTGGATTTGCCCATGCCAATAGAACCGGTCAGCCCAAGCAAAAACATCAGCGCAGCGCCGCCGCGCGGGTGGTCCGGTCAACCTCTGGACGTTTGCCAAACCAACGCTCGAACCCCGGAACCGCCTGATGCAGCAACATTCCCAATCCATCGACCGTCACGCATCCCATTTGCTCTGCGGTTTCCAGCAGGCGGGTTTTCAGGGGAGTATAAACAAGATCCGTTACAATCGCATTTGCGCGTAAACCATCCAAGGGCACACGCATTTCACCTTTGCCAAGCATGCCCAGGGATGTCGTGTTTACGACTAGATGCGCATGATCCAGCATATTGCCGGCCTGAACCCAGTCATAGATACGCAACCTGCTGCCGAAATCAGACTTGAGCTTGTCTGCTCGGACACGGGTACGGTTGGACAGCATGATTTCAGGCACGCCGGCATCCAAAAGTGACGCAATCACCGCGCGCGCTGCACCACCAGCGCCAAAAACAGCGGCTGGTCCTGATCTGGGGTCCCAATCAGGCGCACCCGCTTTCAGATTTTCGATGAAACCGTATCCATCCGTGTTGTCCGCATGTATTTTCCCGTCTTTGCGAAAGATCAGCGTATTGGCCGCCCCGATCAATATGGCACGGTCGGTCACCAGATCGGCGATCCCAAGCACCGCTTCCTTGTGAGGAATCGTGATGTTCGCACCCACAAAACCCATACGGGGCAACATGCGGATGACATCTTCTAGGTCCTGGGATGCGACGTCCATCGGGATGTAGTGACCGGCAATGCCATACGTCTTGAGCCAATGACCGTGTACCTGAGGGGATTTTGACTGTGCAATGGGGGATCCTATAACGCCGGCAAGAGGGACTTTGGGCAAACTCATGTGGCAAGATCTCCGCGTAGGGTTAAAAAGTTCAGCAGTTCCAAAAGTGGCATACCCAGAACATGAAAGTAATCCCCTTCGATACTTGAGAATAGTCGCACACCTTCCTGTTCGAGCAGGTAACACCCGACCGCATGGCGGATGCTGTCCCAGTTGCGGTCTACATAATCATTTAGATAGATGTCAGAGATTTCTCGCATGCGAAGCCTGGCTTGACCCACGTGGCGCCAAAGTGGTTGCCCGTCCAGACAAATGACTGCAGCAGACAACAGCATATGCCGATCATTGCGCAGCTCTGACAATTGATTGACAGCGTCTTGGCGGTCAAAAGGCTTGGACAACAGCCTGCCGTGGTGGTCAAGAACCTGATCACATCCAAGCACCAAAGCACCTGGAAATTTCTCACTTACCTTGCGGGCTTTCATCTCTGCAAGCGTATCTGCAACATCGCGCGGCGTGGCTTTGTCGGCCAAAAGCGCCTGTCTTATCATTTCCTCGTCAATTCGGGGCTTCTCAATCTGATGATCGACTCCTGCTTGGTTCAGCAGTTGGCTTCGGATTTGAGACCCAGAGGCAAGGATCAAGGGCTGAGACATGGGGATAAACCTGTGTGGGACTCTAAGGGTTAGTTAAGGACTTTTCCCGCAGGATGGTAGTTTAACGGTCGATGATCTTAAATCATGTGATCTCGTCATCCTGTACAGGATTCCTACACCTGTGGAGATGAGCAACTTGACCTATTGAAGGAATCGTTGTCGGCTATCAGGTCGGCGGTCTTTGTCCACATCACCGCGTCATAAATGTTCTTATACCATCTTGAATTAAATCGAAAATTTTTCGTTTGACAAAAGTTTTCAACATCCCGATGTCAAGATTTTCCACCGGTGGAAAACACGTTGGACAAATCAGTAATCCACAGAATTTTCTCTCCCTACTAACATCATCATCTTTCTTCTTTTCTATATTATTTGTAAGAGGGGATCAGTGGAGCTGGATATGTCTGATTTTCTTTCAACTGCCTATCCTTGGGTTAAGGCCCTGCACATCATGTCGGTCATCTCATGGATGGCGGGCATTTTTTATCTGCCGAGACTCTTCGTTCATCACACTGAAAAGGCGGGCCTTGATGGTGAGATGCACAAAGTTTTTACCATGATGGAAGGTAAGCTCGCCATGGTGATCATGCTCCCTGCTATGATTGCAACATGGGTGTTTGGACTGGCCTTGGTTTTAACGCCTGGCATTGTTGATTGGTCTGCTGTTTGGCCCTACACAAAAGGTGCCAGTGTTATCGCAATGACCGTGTTTAATGAATGGTTGTTGGCGCGAACCAAAAGCTTTGCCAAGGGTGAGAATACTCTGACGGGTAGACAATACCGGATAATGAACGAAGTTCCCACGGTTCTGATGATTCTGATTGTGCTGTCAGTTGTGGTGAAATTCTGACCTCATTGACTTGAACGGCTTGGTTGCCTATATCCACGTCAACGCCCCGTCCGGGGTGCTTGCCTAGCAAATACATTCCAGCGACCACCAGCCGACGCATTGCGCCGATGCTGAACAGGATATTCCATGACAACTGATACATTGAACCTTGCCGATCTTAAGGCACAAACGCCTAAAAATCTACTGGCGATGGCCGAAGAGCTTGAGATCGAAAATGCATCAACGATGCGTAAAGGCGAGATGATGTTCCAAATTCTGCGTGAACGCGCAGATGAAGGGTGGGAAATCTCGGGCGACGGTGTGCTTGAGGTTTTGCAGGATGGTTTTGGGTTTCTGCGGTCCCCTGAGGCGAACTATCTGCCGGGCCCTGACGATATTTATGTCTCGCCTGAAATGATTCGAAAATGGTCGCTGCGCACGGGTGACACCATTGAAGGGTTGATCAAAGCGCCTGATGACAACGAGCGGTATTTTGCCCTGACCGAAGTTACCAAGATCAACTTTGAAGAGCCGGAAAAAGCCCGCCATAAAGTCGCTTTCGAGAACCTGACGCCGCTTTATCCCGATGAGCGTCTGACGATGGAAGTGGATGATCCAACTGTCAAAGACCGGTCAGCCCGGATCATTGACCTTGTTTCACCAATCGGTAAAGGGCAGCGGTGTTTGATCGTTGCGCCGCCGCGTACGGGTAAAACGGTGCTTTTGCAAAACATAGCCAATTCGATCGAAAAAAATCACCCTGAGTGTTATCTGATCGTTCTGCTGATTGACGAACGCCCAGAAGAAGTGACCGACATGCAGCGGTCCGTCAAAGGCGAAGTTGTTTCCTCAACCTTTGACGAACCTGCAACGCGCCACGTTGCTGTGTCTGAAATGGTCATCGAAAAAGCAAAGCGTCTTGTCGAACACAAGCGCGATGTTGTCATTCTTTTGGATTCGATCACCCGCCTTGGACGTGCGTTCAACACAGTTGTGCCGTCATCGGGCAAAGTCCTTACAGGTGGTGTTGACGCAAACGCATTGCAGCGTCCGAAACGGTTCTTTGGTGCGGCGCGAAACATCGAAGAGGGCGGTTCGCTGACCATCATCGCAACAGCCCTGATCGACACAGGATCACGCATGGATGAGGTGATCTTTGAAGAATTCAAAGGCACAGGTAACTCTGAAATCGTTCTGGACCGCAAAATTGCGGACAAGCGCGTCTTCCCAGCGATGGACATCCTCAAGTCTGGGACGCGCAAGGAAGACCTGCTTGTCGACAAAATTGATCTGCAGAAGACCTTTGTGCTTCGGCGCATTTTGAATCCGATGGGAACCACCGATGCCATTGAATTCCTGATTGGTAAACTCAAACAGACCAAGACGAACTCTGACTTCTTTGATTCAATGAACACCTAGGTTATTCAAAAATAACAATCGGTTAGCATGTATGGATACGGTTTTTGCACAGGCAACGGCCAGCGGTCGGGCGGGGGTGGCTGTTATTCGGCTGTCTGGTCCTGATGCTCATGAAATCGCGACTGTACTTTGTGGTGATTTGCCAAAACCTCGACAATCCTCGATTCGTCGCATTGTGGATCATGACGGATCGATTTTGGATCAAGCACTAATCTTGTGTTTTTCAGCACCAAACAGTTTTACGGGCGAAGATGTTGTTGAATTTCACCTGCACGGCAGCATCGCAGTAGTCCGCGCAGTCTTACGTAGGTTGGGAGACTTTTCAAATGCGCGGCTGGCAGAGCCCGGAGAGTTTTCTCGCCGCGCCCTTGAAAACGGACAGCTTGATTTGGCGCAGATTGAAGGGCTTGGCGATCTGATTGAAGCTGAAACTGAAGCGCAGAGAAAGCAGGCTTTACAGGGGTTGGCCGGAAAACTTGGTGAGAGAGTTGGACTGTGGCGGGTTAACCTGATCAGAGCCGCGGCACTATTAGAAGCGACCATTGATTTCGTTGATGAGGATGTTCCCGTTGATGTATCGCCAGAGGTGGTTTTGCTCGTGCGGGATGTATTGAACAGCATCAGGTTGGAGATTGATGGCTATCAAATGGCTGAGCGGATCAGAGCAGGCTTTGAAGTTGCTATCGTTGGCGCCCCGAATGTTGGTAAATCGACCTTGCTGAATGCTCTCGCTGGTCGCGACGCGGCGATAACCTCGGAAGTAGCTGGAACCACCAGAGATGTGATCGAAGTTCGGATGGATTTGGGTGGCTTGCCCGTGACAATATTGGATACTGCGGGCATTCGAGTAAGCGTTGACCCCGTAGAATCGATGGGAATTGAACGTGCAATTTCCCGCGCGAGAGCGGCCGACTTGCGTGTTTTTCTGACTGAAGATGAGAGCGTTCTGGTAACTGACGTGATGCCTGATGACATCATTGTACTCCCGAAGGCGGATACCTTGCCGGAGGGTTCGAAAACGTGTGTCTCTGGTTTGACGGGTCAAGGTGTTCCCGAACTGTTGCAACAGATGGAAGCGGTATTAAAGGAGCGAAGCCAGTCGGCTGGCCTTGCTACCCATGAGAGACAACGTGTATGCCTTGTGCGGGCTGCCGATGGTCTGGACCGGGGGTCGCGGTTGTTGTCGCAGGGGCCAGAGAAGTATGATATCGTTGCAGAAGAATTCCGGCAAGTTACCCGCGCTTTGGAAAGCCTCATCGGTCGTGTGGATGTCGAAGACTTTTTGGATGAGATTTTTGCAAATTTTTGCGTAGGCAAATGATGGAGTGTTTCACGTGAAACATTTTGACGTAATTGTTATAGGTGGTGGGCACGCAGGCACGGAAGCGGCGCATGCGTCCGCGCGATTAGGTGTCAAAACTGCATTGGTTACAATGCGTCGGCGGGATATTGGCGTGATGTCGTGCAACCCGGCTATTGGCGGTTTGGGTAAAGGTCACCTTGTGCGGGAGATTGACGCCATGGATGGTGTTATGGGCAGGGTTGCGGACAAGGCAGGAATTCAATTCCGGCTTCTCAACAGACGGAAAGGGCCTGCGGTTCAGGGCCCCCGCGCACAATGTGACCGAAAGATCTACCAAAGAGAGATGCTTGCCGAAACAGAGCAACAAAAGAACCTTTCTATCGTTGAGGGTGAAGTTGTTGATCTATTGATGGAATCGGGCTCTGTTTCAGGCGTGGAACTTGCTGACGGTGAGAGGATACAGTCGGGCGCCGTAATTCTCACATCCGGAACATTCCTGCGCGGCGTGATCCATATCGGTGATGTTAGCCATTCAGGTGGACGAATTGGTGATGATTCTTCCGAGCGGCTGGCAAACCGCCTCGATGGTTTTGATCTCAAACTTGGTCGTCTAAAGACCGGTACGCCGCCTCGTCTAGATGGAAGGACGATTAATTGGGAAGGACTACAAACCCAACCTGGCGATGATGAACCAACGATGTTTTCATTTCTGTCGGCAAAGCCAACTGCTAGGCAGGTGTCCTGCGGTATCACACATACAAACGAAAAGACGCATGATATTATCCGGAATAATCTTGCTAGGTCCGCAATGTATGGCGGGCATATTGATGGTGTCGGCCCCCGGTACTGCCCTTCAATCGAAGATAAAGTTGTCCGATTTTCGGAAAAGACGTCTCATCAAATTTTTCTTGAACCTGAAGGATTGGACGATTTCACAATTTACCCAAACGGAATTTCGACATCGCTGCCGATAGACGTTCAGAACGATTATGTTCACTCGATAAATGGGCTCGAGAACGCGGAAATTTTGCAACCGGGTTACGCAATTGAATACGATTACGTAGATCCGCGTGGCCTGAAGGCTACCTTGGAGCTTAAGTCTGTTCCAAACCTCTATTTGGCTGGTCAAATCAACGGCACGACGGGATATGAAGAAGCTGCAGCGCAAGGCTTGGTGGCGGGGCTAAATGCAGCGCTTTCCTCCAAGTCCGAGCCCGAACTGCTATTCAGCCGCTCAAACAGTTATATTGGTGTCATGGTGGACGATCTTGTCACACGTGGTGTTAGTGAGCCTTATCGGATGTTTACTTCAAGGGCAGAGTTCCGCTTATCTCTTCGCGCAGACAACGCTGATCAGAGACTGACGCCCGGGGCGATGGGCATTGGATGTGTTTCAGAAGAAAGGCAAGCGTCGTTTCTCGCAAAGATTTCCGAACTTGAGCGCGTGAAAACTATTTTGGGATCTCTCACCTTTACATCAAAAGATGTCGCTGATCTCGGTATGAAGTTAAGCAAAGATGGGGCGCGGCGTACGGGTTTGGAGCTTCTGTCATTCCCAGATATTGATTTTCAAACAATTTGCCCCCTGTTTCCAACACTGGCAGAAACTACGTCTATGATCCGTAAACAGGTCGAATGTGACGCTCTATATGCGAATTACCTTCAGCGCCAGCAGCGAGACATCGACGCCCTTCGCAAAGATGAGTCCCACGTTATTCCTGATGACTTTCAATATGACAATTTGGGCGGGCTCTCAAATGAGCTCAAAATGAAGCTGTCTAAGGCGAAACCAGCGAACTTGGCTCAGGCGTCACGTCTGGATGGCATGACGCCCGCAGCTTTAACGATACTTCTGACACGTTTGCGGAGCACTAAGGGGCGGTTGCAAGCGTGAGAGAATTGGCCGGTCTCGATGTTTCACGTGAAACAATTGCAAAATTCGAAAGTTTTGCTGCTCTTGTCGGGAAGTGGAATGGCAGTATCAATCTTGTATCGAAATCCACGCTCCCGGATTTGTGGGAGCGTCACATTGTTGACTCGGCTCAGATTATGGGAAGCGCACCGCCTTTCCATCATTGGGTTGATTTTGGCAGCGGCGGCGGGTTCCCTGGGATCGTTGTTGCAATCTTATCAGAGAGCCGGTCTCAGGATACCAAGATTACGATGATTGAGAGCGATCACCGAAAATCAGTATTTTTGCGTACAGCGATCCGTGAACTGGGACTGCCTGCTTCTGTGATTTCAAAGCGTATTGATTTCGTGGAACAACAAGGCGCCGATGTTGTATCCGCCAGGGCTTTGGCGGATTTGAATACTCTGCTGGGCTTCGCAAAACGGCATATGTCACCAACTGGGACAGCGCTTTTTCCGAAGGGCAGCAGATGGCGAGAAGAACACAGCGCAGCTCAAGCGAATTGGGTGTACCAGTGTGAAGCGATACAGAGTATGACGAATTCTGATGCTGCTATTCTAAAGATCAAGGATATTTCACGTGTCTGATCTATCGCGACCCAAGGGGCCAAAGATCATTGCAATCGCCAACCAAAAGGGTGGTGTGGGCAAAACGACGACGTCTATCAATTTGTCGGCAGCGTTGGTTGAGCAAGGCAAGCGAATTCTGTTGGTCGATCTTGATCCGCAAGGCAACGCCTCAACAGGCTTGGGGATTGAAAACGAGGACCGGGAATTTACAACATACGAATTGTTGCTTGAAGACATTGCGCTGGAAATTGTCATACAGGAAACCGGGATTGATGGATTGTTCATTGTCCCGGCGACCGTTGACCTAAGCTCCGCAGATATTGAATTGATTTCCAATGAAAAGCGCAGCTTTCTATTGCATGATGCGTTGCGCCAAACGTCGATGGATGCGTTCGATCTCGACTATATTTTGATTGATTGTCCGCCATCTTTGAACTTGTTAACCGTGAATGCCATGATTGCAGCGCACTCTGTCTTAGTCCCTTTGCAAAGTGAGTTTTTCGCACTTGAGGGGTTGTCACAGTTAATGATGACAATCCGGGAGGTTCGCCAAGGGGGTAACAAGGACTTGCGGATCGAAGGCGTAGTACTCACAATGTATGATAAAAGAAACAACCTTTCACAGCAGGTTGAAAACGATGCGCGAAGTAACCTGGGCGAATTGGTTTTCAAAACCGTGATCCCTCGCAACGTTCGTGTGAGTGAGGCACCCAGTTTCGCACTGCCGGTTCTGTCATATGACCGGACGTCCAAAGGTGCATCTGCGTATCGTGCTTTGGCAAAAGAACTGCTGCAAAATAACAAAAGTTAAGAGGGCGAGATGGCGGAAAAACATGAACGCAAACGTGGGTTAGGCCGTGGTCTGTCCGCCTTGATGTCTGATGTTACGGAATCTGAAAACACAGCGGCCGAAGGAATATCAGCTGCTGAACAATATGTCCCGATAGAGCGTATTTCGCCAAATCCGGACCAGCCCAGGAAGCGGTTTGAAAGCGCTGATCTGGATGACTTAGCGGCCTCTATCAAAGAAAAAGGTGTATTACAGCCTTTGATAGTGCGTGCGCGAACTGATGGCAGTTTTGAAATCGTAGCAGGTGAGCGTCGGTGGCGTGCAGCGCAGCTGGCGAAGTTGCATTCGCTACCCGTGATTGTTCGGGATTTCACGGATGTTGAGGTTCTCGAGGTCGCAATAATCGAGAATATCCAACGTGCAGACCTCAACGCGATAGAGGAGGCAGCGGGCTATCGGCAGTTGATGGACCGATTTGGGCATACTCAAGAAAAGATGGCTGAAGCGCTTGGGAAGAGCCGCAGTCACATCGCCAATTTGTTGCGCTTGTTGAATTTACCCGAAACGGTGATCGAGATGGTTCGCAAAGGGGATTTGAGCGCCGGACATGCCAGAGCATTGATTCCAGCAATTGATCCGGTAGGTTTATCAAAACGGATCATTGAGGGCGCTCTGTCTGTTCGGGCAACTGAAGCGCTTGTGAAGGCTGAGAAACGGAAAAGTGATGATCCCATCCAAAACACCGCACAATCCGCCAAAAAGGCAGAAAAGGATGCCGATACTAAGGCCCTTGAGGGAGATCTTTCGGCCTCGTTAGGTATGAAAGTTGCCCTTGATCACAAGCCTGGGCAAGAAACAGGGCAGCTTACAGTCAAGTATCAGTCATTGGATCAGCTGGACGAGCTTTGCCGGCTATTAAGTGGAAGTTAGTCGGGTAAAAGAGCTTCTATGATCGAATTGAGAACCATAACTCCTTGATCTTTCACGATTAACTTAGGACCATTCAATTCAATCATTCCGATGTTTTGAAGGTGCTCAAGGGTTGCCGTATCTAACGGCACGCCGGACAGTTGCTGGTATCGTTTACAGTCGATACCGTCCCTTAATCTTAATCCCATAAGCAAAAACTCCGCCGCCTGATCTTTTGCGTTCAGGGCTGTTCGGGGTTTTTCCGTCTGTCCTGCCGTAGCGCCGTCTAACCACCGCGTTGGATTGCTGTAGCATTCTGTGGCCCATTTCTGCCCGCCTTGGGTCAGTCGGCCATGGGCGCCGGGGCCAATACCGATATAGTCACCGTATCGCCAATAGATCAAATTATGTCGCGAATGCGCACCGTCAACTGCGTGGTTGGACACCTCATAGGCTGGCATCCCAAAGGTTTCGCAAAGCTCTTGCGTTGCGGTATAAAGATCAGCGCTCAGGTCATCGTCAGGCAGACCACGAAGCTTTCCACGTGCGTATCTGTCGCCGAACGCTGTGCCGTTCTCGACGGTCAGTTGGTACAAAGACACATGATCCAAGGACAGCGACAGAGCCTGTTTAAGCTCGCTTCTCCAATCAGAAACCGTTTGATCCTGCCGTCCATAAATCAGATCAAAACTAACGCGTTCAAATTCATTCCGCGCGACATCAAATGCGCGCAGTGCTTCATCTGCGGTGTGAATACGACCAAGCCTTTTCAAATCGGCATCATTCAACGCTTGGATGCCCATTGAAATGCGGTTCACCCCCGCTTGATGATATGCCGCAAACCGTCCGGCTTCGATCGAGCCTGGGTTGGCTTCAAGCGTGATCTCCAGATCGTTGGCTGTGGCCCAATGTTGGTGAATGGCCGCAATTATGTCAGCAACCGTATCCGGGTCCATCAAGCTGGGCGTCCCGCCGCCAAAGAACACCGCGTTGAGAACCCGCCCCTGCGTTTGTGACGCAACGCGCCGCAATTCGTTTAGATAAGCGTTGCGCCACGCCGTCTGATCAATTCGCTGGCTGACGTGGCTGTTAAAGTCACAATACGGGCATTTCGCCTCGCAAAAGGGCCAGTGGAGATACAGCCCAAAACCACCATTTTGCCAATCTTCAGTCAAAGCAGCCCGAAATCAGTTTGGCAAATGCATCAGCGCGGTGGCTGATCCGGTTTTTCTGATCAGAATCCATCTCTGCAAAGGTAATCTCATGCCCATCGGGTTGAAACATCGGATCATACCCATGCCCCAGCGCGCCACGGATGGGCCATACAAGTGTCCCGTTCACTTTGCCGGCAAAAACCTCGTCGTGACCATCGGGCCAAGCCAACACCAAGGTTGCGCAAAATCGAGCACGGCGTGGTTGCGCCGCGCCGCGCTCCTCAAGCAGGTTATGCGTTTTGGTCATGGCCATCAAAAAATCGCGACCATTTGGTGTTTCTGCCCAATCCGCAGTGTAGACGCCCGGCGCATTTTCCAGTGCTTCGACCTCGATGCCCGAATCGTCGGACAGGGCGGGTAGCCCGGTTGCCTTGGCGGCAGCATGTGCTTTGATCCGGGCATTACCGACAAACGTTGTCTCAGTCTCTTCTGGTTCGGGCAGATTTAGGTCTGCCGCGCCCACCACAGTGACGCCAAAAGGGGCAAAGAGTTGACCCATTTCCTCCAGCTTGCCCGCATTGTGGGTTGCAATCAAAATCCGCTTTTCTGTGAACTTTCGTGTCACTTGGTCGCGGCCTTTTGTACCGCGACGAGTTCCGACACACCCTGTTCGGCCAGATCCATCAGTTGGTTCATCTGATCGCGCGAATAGGTGGATCCTTCGGCGCTCATCTGCACCTCTATCAGCCGCTGGGTTCCGGTCATGATAAAGTTGCCGTCAACACC
>TARA_R110002110_G_scaffold12692_16_pt1 | contig 21111 bp, 24 predicted proteins | sample TARA_R110002110 | Tara Oceans TARA_R110002110 (sample SAMEA4397330) | marine metagenome | biome: Polar Biome; feature: [SRF] surface water layer (ENVO:00010504); material: water (ENVO:00002006), including particulate matter (ENVO:01000060) such as... | depth 5 m
CCATAGACACGGTGATACCCTTGCATGCGGAGCGCGGCGAAGAGTGTCGCGTAAAGCGCCGTGCCGATCCCCTGCCGGTGCGCATTGCTGTCGAGATAGATGCCGGCATCGACGGACCAGCGATAGGCGGCGCGTTCGCGGTGCGGACCGGCATAGGCATAGCCGGTCACGCGGCCACCGGCTTCGTGAACCAGCCAGGGCAGGCGGGGGATGACTTTCAAAATCCGGTCCGCCATCTGCACTTCATCCGGCGGAACGGTCTCGAAGGAGATCGCGGTATCGCGGACATAAGGGGCGTAGATGGCGGCAATCGCGGCGGCATCTTCGCGTGTCGCCGCCCGAATGTGCTCGATGATGCTTCCCATTGCTGCGATCCCGGTCATGAGGTTCTCCATTGTCAGCTTCCAATATATCCATCCTCACCGCACCGCCTTGCCCCGCCCCCGCGGCGTCAGCATCTCGGGCGGATTGGGCGCTTCGGGGGGCCCGAGCCCCGCTTCCTCGCGGATCCAGTCGCGGAAGGCCTGCACCCTCGGCTTCTTCAGCCCGCCTTCCGGGTAGACCAGCCAGTAGCCTTCCTCGTCCGGCATCTCGATATCGAAGAGGCGGATGAGGCGGCCTTCGGCGAGGTCGGCCATCGCCAGCGTGTCGTTGGCGAGCGCCACCCCCTGCCCGCTCGAGGCCGCCTGCAAAGCGAGGCTCGCCTCGATGAAGAGCGGCCCTTTCGCCGCCCAGCGCGGCTTTTTCACACCCGCTTCCTCAAGCCAGTTTATCCAGTGCTGCATCGTTTCCTCATGGAGGAGCGGATAGGATTTGAGGTCTTCGGGTTTGCGGATCGGCTTTTGCGGATCGAGAAGCGCGGGCGCGCAGACCGGATAGACCGTCGCCTCGAAGAGTTTCTCGGACACAATGTCCGGCCAGCCGCCCAGCCCGTAGCGCACCCCGATATCGACATCCTCGCGGGAGAAATCGACGACATCGGCCGACGGCAGCAGGCGAAGCTCGATCTCGGGATGGGCACGGTTGAACTTGCCGAGCCTGAGCACCAGCCAGCGCGCGGCGAAAGAAGGTTCGACCGAAACGGTGAGCGTGGCACTGTCGCGCGCCCCGGCCTGGTTCCACGCCTCCGCGATCTGGTCCAAGGCGATGGTGAGAACCGCCAACAGCCGCTCACCCCGCTCCGTCAGTTCGACATGGCGCCCGGTGCGGTGAAAGAGCGCCGCGCCGAGATCGTCCTCCAGCGCCCTGATCTGATGGCTGATCGCCGCATGGGTGACCGAAAGCTCAGCGGCGGCGCGCGAAAAACCGCCATGCCGGGCGGCGGCTTCGAAGCTCCGCAGCGCTTTCAGAGAGGGCAGGCGACGGCTGGCCATAGGTTAGTTTTTCTCACTTCTGCGGTGCAAAAAGATCATTTGCGAAAGGCGGTATAAAGCCTCATATCTCCGGCACAGACTAGATCAGTTATGCTTTAAGGTGAATAAAATGAACATGCTTGCCCTCTATGCCAACAGCTACGTCAATGCTTTCGACGTTGCCCTGTCGGCGCGCAGCGAGCAGACCGCCTCGGACAAAGGCAAAGGCGGGGAAGCAGCCGGCGAGCGCGGCTTACGCAAGCTCCTGTCCTTGGCCGGCCGCGACGCAGAAATCCGCGCGGCCTGACCCGGCCCGTTTCCCGCTACATCTTGCGCATCGGCCCCTCGCATCATCGCGGCAGGATCGTTAGAGTCCCCCCTCTGACTTTCCCCCGGCGATACGAGGAGATGCGCGGTGAGCGGCGAAACAATTGAAATCAAGGGCACGGACGGAACTTTTTCAGGCTACCTCTCGAAGCCCGCAAACGGCACCGGACCCGATACCAAACCGGGTGTCGTCGTCATCCAGGAAATTTTCGGCGTCAACAAGGTCATGCGCGACCTGACGGACTGGCTCGCGGGCGAAGGCTATGTCGCGCTGTGCCCGGACCTGTTCTGGCGCCTCGAACCCGGTGTCGACATCACCGACAAAACGCAAGCCGAGTGGGAAAAGGCGTTCGACCTGATGGGCAGGTTCGATGTCGACAAGGGCGTCGTCGATATCGCCACGACGATCTCGACACTCCGCCCCATGACGTCCGGCAAGGTCGGCGCGGCCGGCTATTGCCTCGGCGGCCAGCTCGCCTATCTCACCGCCTGCCACACCGGTGCGGACGCCTCCGTCGGCTATTACGGCGTCAACATCCAGAACCGTCTCGGCGATGCCGGGGGCATCAAGGCCCCGCTGATGCTGCACATGGCCGGCAAGGACGAGTTCGTGCCGCCCGACGCGCAGGAGCAGGTGGTTGCGGGCTTGCGCGATAATCCGCTCGTCACCATTCACCGCTACCCGGAAATGGATCATGCCTTTGCGCGTGTCGGCGGCGCGCATTACGACAAGGCGAACGCGGATGAAGCAAACGACCGCACACTGAAATTCTTCGCCCGGCATCTGGGATAGAAATTATTTCCGTTGCCGCAAGGCCGGCAACGCTCGCCCGGCAATGGCCCGGAAAAATAAACCCGAAAAACAAACCGGAAAAACAGACAGGGAAAACAATGACCACGATCAGCGCAATCCGCATCGAAAAAACCGGCGGGCCGGACATGATGCTCTTGAAGGATGTCGAACTCGGCAGGCCGGGGCCCGGCGAGATCACGGTTCGCGCGAAGGCGATCGGCGTCAATTTCATCGACACCTATCACCGCTCCGGCCTATATCCGGTCCAGCTTCCCTCCGGCATCGGCATGGAAGCGGCGGGCATTGTCGAAGCGGTCGGCGACGGCGTCACGCAGTTCAGCGTGGGCGACCGCGCCGCCTATGCCTCCGGCCCCGCCGGCGCCTATGCGCAAGCGCATAATGTGAGCGCGGCGAGCGCGGTGAAAATTCCCGACGGTGTGACGGACGAGCAAGCCGCCGCCATGATGCTGAAAGGCATGACCGCGCAATTTCTTCTGCGCCAGACCTTCCGCGTCGAAAAGGGCCAGACGATCCTCTGGCATGCGGCGGCGGGCGGCGTCGGCCTCATCGCCTGCCAGTGGGCAAAGCATCTCGGCGCAACCGTGATCGGCACGACAAGCTCCGAAGAGAAGGCACAGCTCGCCCGCGCGCATGGCTGCGATCATGTGATCGACTACACGAAGGAAGACGTGGCCGAACGGGTGAATGAAATCACCGGCGGAAAAAAACTGCCCGTGGTCTATGACGGCGTCGGCAAGGCGACCTTCATGTCGTCGCTCGACAGCCTCGCGCCGCTTGGCCTGCTCGTGTCCTTCGGCAATGCGTCCGGTCCGGTGACGGATGTCAATCTCGGTATCCTGGCATTGAAAGGATCGCTCTATGTGACGCGCCCGACCATGTATCACTATGCCGCAAAGACACCGACGGCCTTTCAGGAGATGGCGGACGAACTTTTCGCGGTGGTGAAATCCGGCGCGGTGAAGATCGGGATCAACCAGCGCTATTCGCTGGCCGATGCGGCCCAAGCCCATCGCGATCTGGAAAGCCGCAAGACCACGGGTGCCAGCATACTGGTGCCGTGAACCGGCACGGCAACGACGCGCGAACCGGCGCCCGGCATGACAGGGCGCCGGCTCTTTGCTCAGGTATTCATTGAGTCGAAGAACTCGTCGTTGTTCTTGGTCTGCTTGAGCTTGTCGAGCAGGAACTCGATGGCATCGACCGTGCCCATCGGATTGAGGATCCGGCGCAGCACATACATTTTCTGGAGCTGTGCCTTGTCGACCAGCAGCTCTTCCTTGCGGGTGCCGGATTTGAGGATGTCGATCGAGGGGAAGACGCGCTTGTCGGCGATCTTGCGGTCGAGAATGATTTCCGAGTTACCGGTGCCCTTGAACTCTTCGAAGATGACTTCATCCATGCGCGAGCCGGTATCGATCAGCGCGGTCGCGATGATGGTGAGCGAGCCGCCGTCCTCGATATTGCGCGCCGCGCCGAAGAAGCGCTTGGGGCGCTGAAGCGCATTCGCATCGACACCACCCGTCAGCACCTTGCCCGATGAGGGAACGACGGTGTTGTAGGCACGGCCAAGCCGCGTGATCGAGTCGAGCAGGATCACGACATCGCGGCCATGTTCGACCAGGCGCTTTGCCTTCTCGATCACCATTTCGGCGACCTGGACATGGCGCTGCGCCGGCTCGTCGAATGTCGATGAGATAACCTCGCCCTTCACCGAGCGCTGCATGTCGGTCACTTCTTCGGGACGCTCGTCGATCAGAAGCACGATCAGATAGCTTTCCGGATGATTGGTCGTGATCGAATGGGCGATGTTCTGGAGGAGCACCGTCTTGCCGGTGCGCGGCGGCGCCACGATGAGGCCGCGCTGTCCCTTGCCGAGCGGCGCCACGATGTCGATGACGCGCGAGGACCGATCCTTCAGCGTCGGGTCATCGACCTCCATCTCGAGCTTGGAGTCCGGATAGAGCGGCGTCAGATTGTCGAAATGAACCTTGTGGCGGGCCTTGTCCGGGTTCTCGAAATTGACGGTCGAAACCTTGAGCAGCGCGAAATAGCGCTCGCCGTCCTTCGGACTGCGGATCTCGCCCTCGACGGTATCGCCGGTGCGCAGCGAGAAGCGCCGGATCTGCGAGGGCGAAACATAGATATCGTCGGGGCCGGGCAGGTAGTTGGCTTCGGGAGAGCGCAGGAAGCCGAAGCCGTCCGGCAGCACCTCGACCACGCCCTCGCCGATGATGTCGACACCTTGTTCGGCATATTGCTTCAGGATCGCGAACATCATGTCCTGCGTCCTGAGCGTGGAGGCGTTCTCGACCTCCAGTTCCTCGGCAAGCGCCAGCAGGTCCGTCGGGGATTTGGCCTTGAGGTCTTGCAGCTTGATCTGCGTCATCGGCTTGATGGGTCTTTCTGTGGGGTTTCCGCCTCCGGTCCCGCCTCCGCCAGGAGGATCGGACGGTTCTTCAAAGGGGAAATCGTCTGGAGGGGTGGAAAATGGATGGTTCTTGAACCGAAATATCTGTTGGGAAAGCAGGCCCCGGTTGTCTTTCCGGCCATCGCATGGAAGCGATTTGTTGAGGCCCTTTGGGCCCGGATCGCCTCATATGCGGTCTTCTGGCCGTCTGCCGCAGCCCGCGAAACATCGCGAAATGCCTGAAACGGCCGGGAAAGAACAGAGGAAGGCCACCGGAAGAAACCCGGCTTCAAACCCATATAAAGCGGACCGGCTCCGATTTCAACGGAAATTGGCCGCTTCCGAATTAAAGAGCAATCTATCGGCAGGCAAATCGCTCGTCTCAGAACGGCTTTACCACCGCGAGGATCACGATGAGGACAACGAGTGCCGGCGGCACCTCATTGACGATCCGGTAAAAGCGCGCATCGTGGCTGTTCTCGTCGCGCTCGAATTCGCGCCGCCAACGTGAAAAATACCCGTGCGCCCCCGACATGATGAAGATCAGCACGAGCTTGATCTGCATCCACAGGTCGAAAAACAGGCCCGGATTGAGCGTCAGCATCAAGATGCCGAAAACGAAGGTCGCGATCATGGCCGGATTGACGATGCCCCTGAGCAGCCTTCGCTCCATGATCTTGAAAGTCTCGGAGGTTCCGGAACCGGGCCGCGCCTCGGCATGATAGACGAAGAGCCGCGGCAGATAAGCCATGCCGGCCATCCAGAAGATGACGGAAATAATATGCAGACCCTTGATCCAGAGGTAATAGCCACCGAGAAAATCCAGCATCGCTCCGCTCTTGTTCGTTACCCGATGGTCTTGAGGCCCGCACCGGCGGTGCACACATGGCCCGCCGCGTCCGCCGGGCACAGAATGGTCGCGCTTGCCTCGGCCGCCCGCACGAGCCGCGCGAGACCGGCAATGAAATCGGGCTGAACGCCGAGCGCCGGCACACGGATATAGCGCGCCACCCCGCTCTCTTTCGCCAGCTTGCCATATTCCTTGTCAAGCTCGACCAGCGTTTCGGAATGTTCGGATACAAATGCGACCGGTAGAACGACGAGCGATATGCCTTCCGCGCCGGCCCGGCGGATCTCATCATCGGTCGAGGGCCCGATCCATTCGAGCGGCCCGACCCGGCTTTGATAGCAGGTGAGCCAGTCGAGACCGGCAATCCCGAGCTTTGCCACGATGGCGGCGCAACTCTGCTCGACCTGGGCTGGATAAGGATCGCCCGCCGCGACAATCTTTTTCGGCAGGCCATGCGCCGAGAACAGAACGCGCACACCGTCCGGCCCGCCCGCCGCCTCGATGGCCTCACCGAGCAGCCTTGCGTAACCGGCAACAAATCCCTCTTCTGCCGGATAGCAGCAGACCGCCTTTGCCGGAACGGCAAGACCAGCCGTCGCCGCCGCCTGCTCCCAGTCGCGAAACGAAGATTGCGTGGTCGTCGTCGAATATTGCGGATAAAGCGGCAGCAGCACGATCTCGTCCGCGCCCCAGCTCTTGATGGCGGCGGCGGCCTCGCCGGCGAACGGGTTCCAGTAGCGCATGGCGATGAAGCAGCGATACTCGGTCTCGCCACCGGCTAACGCCCCCTCCAATGCACGGCCTTGCGCCTCAGTGAGCGGCACCAGCGGCGAGCCGCCGCCAAGTTCGGCATAGATGGCGCGTGCGATCGGCGCGCGCCGCCGCGACACCAGCTTCGCGATCAGCCAGCGAAACGGCTGCGGCACACGAATGATCGCCGCATCGTTGAAAAGGTTGAACAGGAACGGCTCAACCGCCTCCAGCCTGTCCGGCCCGCCGAGATTGAAAAGAACGATCGCGACCTTCTTCATCCCCGCCACGCTTTTACCAGCGAGACCAGCTCCGCCACATGTCCGGGCGGTGTTTGCGGCACGATACCGTGGCCGAGATTGAAGATGAACGGCCCACGCCCCAGTGTTTCGAGAATATGCGCGACATGGCGGCGCATTTCCGCTCCGCCCGCAACCAGCAGCAGCGGATCGAGATTGCCCTGCACACAGCCTTGCACCTGCAAATGTTCGCACGCCCAGCCAGGCGAGACGCCGGTGTCGAGGCTGAGGGCGGAAACACCCGTCTCGGCGAAATAACGCTTCGCCATCGCGCCCGCGCCGCGCGGGAAGGCGATCACCGGCAGGGCGGGAAATATTTCCCTCAACCGCGCAACGATCTCCTTCACCGGCTGGAGCGCGAAACGCTCAAAAGCAAGCTCGGGCAGGCTGCCCGCCCAGGTATCGAAAATCTGCACGACCTCGGCGCCTGCCTCGACCTGCGCCGAGAGATGCGCAACGCTCGCATCGACAAGAAGATCGATCAGCTTCTGGAATTCATCTGGTGCGCGGTAGGCCCAGGCCTTGGCCGGTCCCTGATCGGCCGTTCCGTGGCCGGCAACCATATAGGTGGCAACCGTCCAGGGCGCGCCGGCAAACCCGATCAGCGTGGTTTCGGCCGGCAAGCTCTTTGAAAGGCGCCGCACCGTCTCGTAAACGGGCGTGAGGCGCTCCCTCACCTCCGCGGCGGGAGCGAGCCTGCCGAGATCGTCAAGAGAGGTCACCGGCTCGAGAACGGGCCCCTCGCCTTCCTTGAAGGCAACCTTCTGGCCGAGCGCGTCGGGCACGACGAGAATATCGGAAAAGAGAATGGCTGCATCGAAGCCAAATCGCCTGACCGGTTGCAGCGTCACTTCCTCGGCAAGCTCGGGCGTGTAGCAAAGATTGAGAAACCCGCCCGCCTCGCCACGCAGCTTCCGGTATTCAGGCAGATAGCGCCCCGCCTGGCGCATCAGCCAGATCGGTACGCTGTCATTCGCTTCACCTGCCAGCGCTCTCAGCAGCTTCTTTTGCGGAGCCTTTCGATCCATCAACCGTTCTTTTCCTGAATCTATAAAAGAGTCTTAAAGGTAGTGGATAGTGAAGGATGGCTGTGAATGCCGGGGATCAAATCTTCACCCCGTCTTGTCCACATTCACCCGTGCCGGCGGCTTGCCTTGTCCCGCCGGTGCTCTTCTATGCCACAGCCTGTTGAAGATTTCAGCCTTCAAACAGACAAGACTTTGCATGCAGGGAGATAGCATGTGGATGAGGTCCGGCACGATAAGCGTTAATAGCGGGGAAAACTATGCGCGTCACACCCGGCGCGCCGGTCATACCCGTTTTCCGCAAGTGAACATTGGTCTGTTTCCACGGACTCATGAAACGGTGGAGCTAAAACGAAGCACGGGTATGACCGGGTAGGGCTTCGCGCGAAACCGCCTCTTGCACCCGTTAATCACAGCTTTCCACAGACCCGCCGCCAACATGCGGCACCCGCGTTCCGGCGCATGGCGACAGCACAAGGCGGCAAAAAGAATTGGCATGGTCCGCACCGCCCCGATACCTTGCCCAGCATTGGACGGAAAGATCCCCCCGTCAGGCCAGCTATTGCGGAAAGCCATGAGCAGCAAGCGCGTCTTTCATCTTCATCTCGTATCGGATGCGACCGGCGAAACGCTGAACATGGTCGCGCGTGCGGCCTGCGCGCAATATGAAGACGCGCGGCCGATCGAGCATGTCTATGCGCTGGTGCGCGGGCCGAAGCTGCTTGAGCGTGTACTCGGTGAAATCGAAAACGCGCCGGGGCTCGTGATGTTCACGATGGTGAACGTGAAATTGCGCGAGCGCCTCGAAAAGCGCTGCGCTGAACTGCAAACCCCCTGCATCTCCGTGCTCGATCCCGCGATGGGGGCGCTCGGTCAGTATCTCGGCAAGGAATCGTCGCACAAGCCCGGTTCGCAGCACATCATGGATGCGGAATATTTCGATCGCATCGCCGCGCTCAACTACACGATGGCGCATGATGACGGGCAGTCGGCGGGCGATCTCGATGAGGCCGATATTATTCTGCTCGGTGTGAGTCGCACCTCGAAGACGCCGACTTGCATCTATCTCGCCAATCGCGGCATCAAGGCGGCCAATATCCCGATCGTGCCGAACACACCGCTGCCGCCGGACCTCGAAACGGTCGAACATCCTCTGATTGTCGGCCTGACGACGAGCCCGGATCGCCTTGTGCAAATCCGCAAGAACCGTCTGCTTTCGCTGCACGAGAACACGGACACGGATTATGTTGCGCCCGATGTGGTTGCCGACGAGATTTCCTTCGCGCGCCGCCTCTTCGCGCGCAATGCCTGGCCGGTGATCGACGTGACCCGCCGCTCGATCGAGGAAACGGCGGCCGCCGTGCTGAACCTCTATAGCGACCGTCAGCGGGCGATGTGACGGGAAATGGCATCCGCACCCCTCATACTCGCCTCCGCCAGCGCGGTGCGCGCGCGCCTTCTCCGCGACGCCGGTCTCACTTTCAAGACAGCGGATTCGCGGGTCGATGAAGAAGCGCTCAAGCGCGGATTCGCGCAGAGCAATGATCAGAGCGATAATGAGGGCGCCAGGGACACAGAAGCGGATACGGACGCGCTGGCGCTGAAGCTCGCCGAAGCAAAAGCGCTTGCCGTCTCGGCAACAAGCCCCGGCGCATTTGTGATCGGCGCCGACCAGATCCTGTCATGTGCCGGCAAGCGATACGACAAGCCGAGGTCGATGGAAGAGGCGCGCTCGAACCTCCTCGCCTTTCGCGGGCGCCCCCATATTCTTCACAGCGGGCTCGTTCTGGTGAGAGACGGCACCGCGATCTGGCGTCACACTGTCCGCGCCATACTCACCATGCGCGATTTTTCGGACCGCTTCCTCGATGCCTATCTGGCGGCGGCCGGCGAGACGGTCATGAAGAGCGTCGGCTGCTACCAGCTTGAAGGGCCGGGGGTGCAGCTCATCGAAAAAATCGAGGGCGACTATTTCACCGTTCTCGGATTGCCGCTGCTGCCGCTTCTCGGCGAGCTGCGCCGGCACGGTGTGGTGGCGGCATGACGGGACCGGGCGACGAATACAATCCCGCCGCGAGATCCATGAGGCGTGTCTGCGTCATCGGCTGGCCGGTCGCGCATTCGCGCTCGCCCCTCATTCATAATTATTGGATCGCCGAGCATGGGATTCCCGACGCGCGCTACGAACCCTTTGCGGTGAAACCGCAAGAGGCCGCCGCGACGATCCGCGATCTGCCAAAGCTCGGTTTCATCGGCGCCAACGTGACCGTACCGCACAAGGAAACGGCCTTCGCCGCGCTCGACCGCCATGACGCCGTCGCAAGACGGCTGAAGGCCGTCAACACCATCGTGACGACACCGCAAGGTCTGGAAGGCCGCAACACCGATGGCTATGGGTTCATCGCCAATCTGAAAGACCGCGCGCCGTCATGGAAAGCGGATGCCGGTCCCGCCGTTATTCTGGGTGCGGGCGGTGCGGCGCGCGCCATCGCCGCCGCACTGGAAGACGCGGGCGCCCCGGAGCTTCGGATCGTCAACCGCACGCCGGCCCGCGCCGCGGCACTGGTGGCCGATCTGGGTCTGAAGGCGGCGTCCATATATGCCGAAAGCGATGCCGGGGCCGCGCTTGAAGAGGCAAATCTTCTCGTCAACGCCACCACGCTCGGCATGACGGCTGAAAGCGATGTGACGTTCCCCATTACGGCGCTGCCCCGCACCGCGCTCGTCACAGATATCGTCTATACGCCGCTCGAAACGGGTCTCCTTCGCCGCGCGCGTGAAGCCGGTCACACCACGGTCGACGGGCTTGGCATGCTGCTTCATCAGGCGGTGCCGGGTTTTACGGCCTGGTTCGGCATTTGTCCGCGGGTGAGCGACGGATTACGCAAGCTGGTGCTCGCCGATCTAGGCATTATGGAATAAGAGGAGAGGATATGCTTCTCATCGGCCTCACCGGCTCGATCGGCATGGGAAAATCGGAAACCGCGAAAATGTTTCGCGCCCTCGGTGTGCCCGTCTATGACGCCGATGCCGCCGTCCACAAGCTCTACGACAAGGGCGGCAAGGCGGTGGAACCGGTCCGCGCGGCTTTTCCCTCGGCCGTTGCCGATGACAGGGTGGACCGCAAGGCGCTGTCGCGCGCCGTGCTCGGCCTGCCCGGCGAAATGAAAAAACTCGAAGCCATCGTGCACCCGCTGGTCGGCGAGGCGCAGCTTGAATTCCTGCGCGAGAACATGGCGGCAGGCCACGACATGGCGGTGCTCGATATTCCGCTGCTCTATGAAACGGGCGGCGAGGCCCGCGTCGATGTTGTCGTTGTCGTCTCCGCCCCTTACGATACGCAGAAGACGCGGGTGCTGGCGCGGCCCGACATGGATGAAGCGAAATTCGCCGCCATCCACGCAAAGCAGACGCCGGACAGCGAAAAGCGCCGCCGCGCCGATTTCGTGGTCGAAAGCGACAAGGGCCTTGAGCATGCGCGCGCCCAGGTGGCCGCCATCGTGGATGTGCTGAAGGGCCGCGAGGGCAAGGTGCTGAAGGCGCGCTTTGCGGGAAACGCCGCGGAAAGCCGCCGATAGCAGGCAATCGAGGAGGAAATCCGTCCTGGAACAGAGATTGAGCCTCATCACGCTCGGCATTGCCGATCTTGCCCGTTCGCAAGCATTCTACCAGGCGCTCGGCTGGCGCGCGCTGCCGCAAAGCAATACGAGCGTCGTCTTTTTTCAGTGCGGCAGTATCGTTTTCGCGCTGTTCGGGCGTGAAGCGCTGGCCGAAGACGCCAATCTCGCGCCTTACGGCGAAGGATTTTCAGGCATCGCGCTCGCCCATAATGTCCGGGAAAAAGACGAGGTGGACGCCGTTCTCACGGACGCGGAAGCGGCGGGCGGCAAGATATTGAAGCGCGGCCAGGAAGCGGTCTGGGGCGGCTTTACCGGCTATTTCTCGGACCCCGACGGCCATGTCTGGGAAGTGGCATGGAACCCGAAGGGCATGATCGGGCCCGACGGCGCCTTCCATTTCGCCAGCGAATAGAACGGCAAAACCACCCGGCAAAACGACATAAGGGACGGCGGATGCGCGAAATCGTGCTCGATACGGAAACCACAGGTCTCAGTCCCCAGGACGGACATCGCCTGGTTGAGATCGGCTGTCTCGAACTCCTCAATCATGTGGCGACGGGAGAGGTCTTCCACACTTATGTCGATCCCGAGCGCGACATGCCCGACGGCGCCTTCAAGGTCCACGGCCTGTCGGCCGAATTCCTCACCGGCAAGCCGAAATTCGCCGAGGTGGCGGACGCCTTCCTCGCCTTTATCGGTGACGATCCGCTGGTAATCCACAATGCCGCCTTCGACCTCGGCTTCATCAATGCGGAACTCGCCCGCATCAATCATGTCCCGCTGGCCTTCGCGCGCGCCGTCGATACGCTCGATATCGCGCGCAAAAAATATCCCGGCGCGCAGAACAGTCTGGATGCGCTCTGCCGCCGCTTCGGCGTCGACAATTCCGGCCGCACCAGACACGGCGCGCTGCTCGACAGCGAATTGCTGGCGGAGGTCTATCTGGAACTGATGGGCGGCCGTCAGCCGGGCCTTGTGCTACAGGCCGATCAGGGCGGCGTCAGCGCTGAGACAATTCGCCGCGCCGCGCGGCCCATCGCCCTTCCCCCCCGCCTGACGCAGGAAGAACGCGCCGCGCATGACGCCTTCGTCGCGACATTGGGCGAGGCCGCGCTCTGGAGTGAAGGGACGAGCTGAGCCTAGTTCAGCGGCTTTGCGTCGCCGGCGTCCTCGGGCGTCTGCTGGCGGCGCTGCTGATAGAGACTGACAAAGTCGATCGGGTCGATCATCAGCGGCGGATAGCCGCCATCCCGCGTGACATCGGCCAGCGCGCGCCGGGCGAAGGGGAAAATCTGGCGCGGGCATTCGATCACGAGCACCGCTTCAAGATCCTTCTCGGGCACATTCGTCAGACGAAAGAGCCCAGCATATTCAAGCTCCGCAAGGAACATCGTCTGTTCCTTTATCGTGGCGTCCGCGCCAATCTTGAGTGCGACCTCGAAATCGGTTTCGTTCATGCGGCGCACACCGACATCGACGCGCAGATTGATCGCCGGCTGTTCTTCGGTGGGGCCAAGCATCTGCGGCGCGTTCGGATTTTCGAACGAAAGATCCTTCACATATTGCGTGAGAACGCGCAGATGCGGCGCTGTTCCCTCCGGCGTTGCCGCCCCCGCTCCATCGCTACCCGCATTGGCCGCGCCCTGATCCGACATGATTGCCTCGCCGCTTTTCGCTGACAGAAAGGCTGCTGGCTACCACGTAATGTCTCCCGGAACAAGAAACCGGCCAAAAAACCGGCCAATGAACCGACCAGGGAAGCCGGGGCGGCCATGCGGCTCATGGACGCCAGGGCGAGCCCGGGCGGTCTGGCCGGGAGGGCGCATCCTCGTCATTCAGCTCTTCCGCTTCGCCCTCGATCACAGGCCCGGGACCGCGCGCCGCCGGACCGCCCTGTGGCGAACCGGGGTTCATGCCGCCGGGGTTCATGCCGCCGGGGTAAACCTGAAACCGTCCGCTTGCGATAATCCGCTGCGCCAGGTAGCGCCCCAGGCGGCGGCGCAAGGGTGGGATCAGGAGCGTGATGCCGATGCAATCGGTGAAAAACCCGGGTGTGACCATCAACAAGGCGGCGGCAAACAGGAAGACGCCATCGAACATTTCCGCGACCGGCGGCTCGCCGCGCCGCATCGCCTCCTCGGCGCGCTGCCAGGTCTGGATGCCCTGAACGCGAAGCAGCGAAGCGCCGAGAAGCGCCGTTCCGAGCACAATGCCGATTGTCGCGGGAACGCCGATATATCCGCCGACCTGGATAAAAAGCGCGATCTCGATGAGCGGTATGGCGATGAAGAAGAAAAACAGAAAAAAAGGCAAGAGTCCGGTCCGGTGAATGGGGCGCCACAGCTTGGAGGCAGGCGCGCGATGCGGAAATAAAGAAAAAGGCAGCTTGCCGTGGTTTCCATGCGCGCCGGCATATGCGCGGGTCCGGTAGCAAAAACCCGTCCGATGCCCTAGATTAAAACCAGGGTCTAGACTGACAGTAACGCCAAGCGGGCCGCCCGTCACGCAAAGCGCGGCTCACGCCGTCGCGGCGAGAGTATTGGCGGCGGTTTGAAAGGTTCCTCGAGCAAATGGACGACGGTTTGAATCTTCTGAATATCATTTTGCTCGCAATCGTCGTCGGCGTGTTTCTGAAACTGAGAAGCGTGCTCGGCCGGCGAACGGGCCATGAGCGCCCTGATCCCCGTTCCGACGGTTCACCCAAAGGTGCCCCGGATGCGCAAGGCAACGACAAGGTTGTGACCTTGCCGCAGCACCGCCGTGGCGCGGAAGCGGGCGAACGTGTGGTGGATACCGCGGGCGATCCTTTCGCGGATCCGGCGGCCAATGCCGCCGGCATGAAAAACCGTTGGCAGGGCATTGCCGCCGACGGCTCGCCGCTTGCCGAAGCGCTCGACGCGCTGGCCGGCGCCGATCGCAATTTCGATCCGGACAGTTTCCTTTCCGGTGCCCGTGCCGCCTACGAGATGATCGTGACGGCCTTCGCGCAGGGCGAGCGGGCCGCGTTGCAGCCGCTTTTGAGCAACGATGTCTATAAAAGTTTCGAAGGTGCGATCGCGGCGCGGGAAAAAAAGGAACTGACCGTCGATCAGCATTTCATCGGCATCGACAAGGCGGCGATCACAGACGGTTCGTTGAGCGGCACACGCGCCCGCCTCACTGTCACCTTCCGCAGCGAACTCACCTCCTGCACGAAAAATCCGGACGGCGTGGTGGTCGAGGGCGACCCTGTGACGGTGCGTGAGGTCAATGATATCTGGACTTTTGAGCGCGACATCGAGAGCCGCGATCCGAACTGGAAGCTGGTTGCGACCGGTGCGTCGGCCTGATCGGCGGCGGCCCGGCGGTGGCCCGGCGGCGGCGATGTTCAGCCGGCTGACGGCGCGCATTCTGGCTGCATGTTTGGTGGCCGCCGGCGCGGCGGCCGCGCTTCCCTGGATGAATGTCTGGATGAGTGCTGAAGCCGCACCTGCCGCCGCCACGCGCATGTCCTTTTCGGATATCGACGGCTGGGCGCGCGACGATCAGTCGGCGGCTCTTGCCGCCTTCCGCCGATCCTGCGCGCGCATCGTGAACCTCCCGCCCGCCGCGCCTCTCGACACGAAAAGCAGCGATACGTTCCACGGCCGCGCCGGCGACTGGCAGCCCGCCTGCCATGCCGCGGCATTGGTTGCGCCAGGCGCGAACAATGCGCGCGGTTTTTTCCAGCACTGGTTCGTGCCTGTGAAATATGCGGACGAGCAGGGTCTCTTCACCGGCTATTACGAACCGGAAATGAAAGGCGCGCTGACGCGCGGCGGCGTTTATCAGACGCCGGTGCTCAGAGCCCCGCCGGGCTTTCGCATGGTGGCGGGCGGCGGCAGTTTCCCGGCGCGCGCGGCGATTGAGGATGGTGCGCTCGATACCGAAAAGCTGGCGCTGGTCTGGCTCGAAAGCCCCATAGATGCGTTTTTTCTGCATGTGCAGGGATCGGGCCGCGTGAAACTTGAAACGGGCGAAACCGTCCGCCTCTCCTTCGCCGCGAAGACAGGCCACCCCTATACCTCGATTGGCAAGCTTCTCATCGACCGGGGCGAGCTGACGCGCGAGACCGTCTCGATGCAGACGATCCGCGCCTGGCTTCTCGCCCATCCCGCCGATGGCCGGGCGCTGATGCGCCAGAACCAGTCCTATATTTTCTTCCGTATACTGCGCAATGTGAAACCGGACGCCGGTCCCCCCGGCGCGGAAGGCGTGAACCTGACGCCCGGCCGAAGCCTCGCCGTCGACCGCGCCTATCATCCGCTCGGCACGCTGCTCTGGCTCACGACCGCGCATCCGACGGTGGATGGCAGCGGGTCGGTGCCGTTCGCGCGGCTGATGGTGGCGCAGGATGCCGGCTCCGCGATCAAGGGCCGCCAGCGCGCGGACATCTTTTTTGGCGCGGGCACGGATGCCGGCGAGATCGCCGGGCGCATGAAGGCGGATGGCGAGCTGATCGCGCTGGTGCCCAAGGACATCGCGCCGCGATAGCGACAGGGGAAATGTCGGGGCGAGATCGAGATCGGGGGCGCGCAAGAGCATCATGGCCGACAAGGATCACAGGAGAGAACCGCCGCGCCGCAAATCCCGTCGCCTCACGGATGAAGAGCGCAAGCTCTGGCGCGCGGTCGTGAAAGATGCGACGCCGCTTTTGCCGGACCGTAATACCGGGCCCGGTGCATCGCCCGAAGACGAACCCGCGGATGCGCCCTCCCTCGCGCGGCGCGAGACGGTGCTTTCGGAAAAAGTATGGCCGCCGCAGCCTCGTCCCGACCCCCCTGCTCCGCGACCGCCCTCCGGACCGCCGCCCCTGACCGGCCTCGACCGCCGCACCAGCCAGCGCCTTGCACGCGGCCAGATGGAGGTTGAGGCGACACTTGATCTTCATGGCCACAGTCAGGCGGAGGCGCATGGCGCGCTGCTCGGCTTTCTTGCGCGCGCCCGCGCCCGCGGGTTTCGCTGCACCCTCGTCATCACCGGCAAGGGAGCCTCGCCCTATGCCCGCCATACGCTGCATGGCGCCACCTTCTACGAAGTACCGGAGCGCCAGGGCGTTCTGAGGAGCGCCGTGCCGCGCTGGCTCAGCGAGGCGGAGTTTCGCACCCATGTCTCGGGCTACCAGCCCGCACACCCCAAACATGGCGGCGGCGGCGCCTTTTATATCTGGCTGCGGAAAAAGAGATGACGCCCTTCGGCAGCAGGATACGCGAGCTGCGCCGCGAACGCGGACTCACCATGAAAGAGATGGCGGCGGCGCTGCGCGTGACATCCGCCTATCTCTCGGCACTGGAGCATGGCCGGCGCGGCAGACCGAGCTGGCCGCTGGTGCAGGCGATCATCGGCTATTTCAACGTGATCTGGGAGGACGCGGAGGAACTGGAGCGCCTTGCGCGGATTTCTCATCCGCGTGTGGTGATCGACACCTCCGGCCTTGGCCCCCAGGCAACGGAGGCCGCGAACCGGCTTGCCGCAGAGATCGCGCATATGAGTTCATCGGAAATCGCGATGCTGATCGCGCTTCTGGACCGGCGCCAGCGCCGGACGGTGCGAAAGGCAAAGATGAGCCGACGGTGACGGAGCCACCCCTTACCCGTGCCTTCACGTTCCGGCCCTAAAGAATGAATTTCGAGAGATCGGTGTTTTTCGACAGGTCGCCGACATGGAGGTTCACATAGGCCGCGTCGATCACCACCGTCTCGCCGGATTTGTCACCCGCCGCGAAGCTCACCTCGTCCAGCACGCGCTCCATCACGGTATGAAGGCGGCGCGCGCCGATATTCTCGACCGACGCATTGACCGACGCGGCAATATCCGCGACGGCGTCGATGCCGTCATCGGTGAAATCGAGTTCGACCTCTTCGGTCGCCATCAGCGCCACATATTGTTTGATCAGGCTCGCTTCCGGCTCGGTCAGGATGCGGCGCAGATCGGCCTTGTCGAGCGCCTGAAGCTCCACGCGGATCGGCAGGCGGCCTTGCAGCTCCGGCAGCAGGTCGGAGGGCTTGGCGATGTGAAAGGCGCCCGACGCGATGAAGAGAATATGATCGGTCTTGACCGCGCCATGCTTGGTCGAGACGGTCGTCCCCTCGATCAGCGGCAGCAGGTCGCGCTGCACGCCTTCGCGGCTGACATCGCCGCCCTGCCGTTCGGCGCGCGCACAGATCTTGTCGATCTCGTCGAGAAAAACGATGCCGTTCTGCTCGACGGTATGGATTGCCTCCTGCGTGAGCTGATCGTGATCGAGCAGCTTGTCGCTCTCCTCCGCGATCAGCACTTCATAGCTGTCGCGCACCGCCATGCGGCGCGTCCGGGTGCGGCCGCCAAAGGCCTTTCCCATGATGTCGCCGAGATTGATCATGCCGACCTGGCTGCCCGGCATACCGGGAATATCGAAGGTGGGCATGCCGCCGCCGGCATCGCTCACCTCGACCTCGATGTCCTTGTCGTCGAGTTCGCCGCTGCGAAGCCTGGCGCGGAAACTCTCTCGCGTCGCCTCGCTCGCATTGGCGCCGACCAGCGCCTCGAGCACGCGGGCTTCGGCGGCGAGATGCGCCTTGGCCCGCACATCCTTGCGCTTGCGCTCCCGCGTCATCGCGAGCGCGATCTCGACCAGATCGCGTATGATCTGCTCCACGTCGCGCCCGACATAGCCGACCTCGGTGAATTTCGTCGCCTCGACCTTGAGGAACGGCGCTTGCGCGAGCTTCGCGAGGCGGCGTGAGATTTCCGTCTTGCCGACGCCGGTGGGTCCGATCATCAGGATATTTTTCGGCAGCACCTCGTCGCGTAAGCTTTCGGGCAATTGCTGGCGCCGCCAGCGATTGCGCAGCGCAATGGCGACGGCGCGCTTGGCATCGCGCTGGCCGACAATGTAACGGTCGAGTTCGGAAACGATCTCACGCGGCGAAAAACTGGTCATGATGGGAGAGGAAACTCCGGAAAAGCGGAAAGAAAGACGAAAAGGAAAACGAAGGGGAAGACCGGCGGCACGTCTCAGCCGTCGAGGCTTTCGACGGTGAGCGTATTATTGGTATAGACGCAGATGCTGGCGGCGATGGCCATTGCCTTGCGCGCAATCTCTTCGGCCGACAGCTCCGTGTCGGCAAGCGCGCGGGCGGCGGCGAGCGCGTAATTGCCGCCCGAGCCGATGCCGACAATGCCGCTTTCAGGCTCCAGCACATCGCCATTGCCGGTGAGAACGAGGGTCGCCTCCTTGTCGGCGACAATCATCAGGGCTTCGAGGCGGCGCAGGAAGCGGTCTGTCCGCCAGTCCTTGGCGAGTTCGACGCAAGCCCGGGTGAGCTGCCCCGGATATTGCTCGATCTTGGCTTCGAGCCGCTCGAACAGCGTCATCGCATCGGCGGTCGCACCGGCAAAGCCGGCGATCACATCGCCCTTGCCAAGCGGGCGCACCTTGCGCGCGTTGCCCTTCATGATCGTGTCGCCCATCGAGACCTGGCCGTCGCCCGCGATCACGACCCTGCCCCCCTTTCGCACGGTCAGGATCGTGGTGCCGTGCCAGTTGATGGGGTCGCCGCTCGTCATGGGGAAATCCTGTTGTCCGGTCATGGGATGGCTACCATGTGGCCGCTTGGCGGGCTCCGGTCAAGCCCGGCTGCCGCCCATGTCCGTTTGCAGATGATAGGGCCTCGCAATGCCGGGGGTGCCGGGCGGTGCTCCGCGGCTGAATGACGCCCGGCTGGGGAGCCCGCACCAAACGATGCAGCATGTGAGGACGCCGTGAAACGGCGGGTTTGCCGAGATTATTACGTTCGGGGCCTATTCCGGCATCTCGAATTCGCCCGGATCGCCGCCGAAATCGCGCACCTGCTGTTCGAGAGCCCGGATACGCGCCTCCAGCCGGCCGAAAGCGGGCGTGAGAGCGGCCGCATCCCAGCGCGGCAGGATATGGCTCGGGCAGTTCACGTCCCATTCGTCGATGTCGAAGAGGATCGCGCGTTCGACACGGCCCCGGTAGGCCGTCTCGCCGAGCGAGCGGGCAAGCGCGGGATCGTCCGTGACCGCGCGGGCCTGGCCGCGGATCTTGATCCGCCGCCGTTCCGGATAGTCGATCAGGAAGAGAAAGGCCTGCGGGTTTTCGGCGAGGTGGCCCAGCGTCACATATTGCTGGTTGCCGGCGAAATCGGCAAAGCCGAGCGTCCGCTCGCCGACGACCTTGAGAAAGCCCTTGGGTCCGCCCCGATGCTGGATATAGGGCCGCCCGCCAGCGCTCGCGGTCCCCATGTAAAAATGATCGCGCCCGGCGATAAAGCGGGCGAGGTCGGGCGTGAGGCGGGTCTGCCAGGCCATGCCGGGGCTCCTCTCAAAAAGGCGGCGTCATGCATATATGAAGGCCAGCTATGAACACCGGCATTTTGCCGCACCACCTCGTGGCAATTCCATATCTTGTTATCAAAATACCGGCGAATACCAGTAAAGTGAGATATGCCCAATTCGATTCAAGGGCTTGTCACTTGTTATGGAAGAGAAATCGGAGCACCTTAAAGCATTGCATGAGAAGCACTCCAGAATATTGGTTAACGTGCTGTAAGCATTTGTGAATCAATCTGAATCACCACGGGAAGGAATTGGGTGGACCAGGCCGGGGCTTTGCGCTGGCGAGGCCGCGCCCGGCCTGATAAAAGCTCCCGCACCGGCGTCCCTTCAAGGGATGTCACGAACCGGAACCCGACCCATGCAGACCGACACCGAAACACGCACCGCCACTGTCGAGCGCAAGACCAAGGAGACCGATGTCTTCGTCTCGCTCGATCTCGACGGTAACGGCGAATACGACATCGACACCGGGATCGGTTTTCTCGATCACATGCTCGAACAATTGTCGCGTCATTCGCTGATCGACCTCAAGGTGCGCGCGCAGGGCGACCTCCATATCGATTTTCACCACACCACCGAGGACACCGGCATCGTGATCGGCGAGGCGGTGCGCCGGGCGCTGGGCGACTTCAAGGGTATCCGGCGTTATGCGACCGCCATCATTCCGATGGACGAGACCTGTACGCGCGTCTCGATCGATGTGTCGCAGCGCCCCTATCTCATCTGGAAGGTCGATTTCACCAGGCCGAAGCTTGGCGACATGGACACGGAACTCTTCAAGGAGTGGTTCCAGGCCTTTGCGCAAAACGCCGGCATCACGCTGCACATCGAAAACATGTATGGCGACAACAACCATCACATCGTCGAGAGTTGCTTCAAGGGCCTCGCCCGGGCGCTGCGCGATGCGATCGAGATCGACCCGCGGGTGTCGGGCCGCATTCCCTCGACCAAGGGCGTGCTGGGCCACTGACGCGCCGGCCCGGCGATTTTTTTGGGCGGAATGAATTCCATGCATATCTACACGGTCCACGAGCTTCCCGGTGCGCCGCTCGATGGCGCGGGGCTGGTGCTGGTGAAGGAGGGCTTCTCCTTTCCGGCTTTCGTCTTTTCATGGATATGGCTTCTCTGGCACCGGCTCTGGATCGCGCTTGGCCTCTGGCTCGCGCTCACAGCCCTTGTGTCGCTCGCGGCGGACTTTTTCTATGGCGCCGTGGTGGCGGCGATCTGCTCACTCGCCTTGCAACTCGTGCTGGGTTTCGAAGCCAATGACATCCGCCGCTGGACGCTGGCGCGCCGCGGCTACCGCCTC
>TARA_R110002110_G_scaffold145707_9_pt1 | contig 21082 bp, 21 predicted proteins | sample TARA_R110002110 | Tara Oceans TARA_R110002110 (sample SAMEA4397330) | marine metagenome | biome: Polar Biome; feature: [SRF] surface water layer (ENVO:00010504); material: water (ENVO:00002006), including particulate matter (ENVO:01000060) such as... | depth 5 m
CGCGTAGGTCGCAAGACGAAAGCCCTTTTCGGGGTCAAAGCGTTTGACGGCCTGCATCAGCCCGACGTTTGCTTCGGAAATCACCTCGGCCTGTGGCAGACCATAGCCGCGATAGCCCATCGCGATCTTGGCGGCGAGACGCAGATGTGAGGTCACCATCCTGTGGGCCGCCGTGCTGTCCTGGTGGTCGACCCAGCGCTTGGCCAGCATATATTCTTCTTCCGGTTCCAACAGCGGGAACTTGCGGATTTCCTGCATATAGCGGTTCAGGCCCTGTTCGGGGCTGGGTGCCGGTAAATTGGCGTATTTACTCATCTCGTCCCTCCTGCCCCGGTCTTCGTTGCCGGGGACTGGCAAATTTAGCTCTCGCGCGGTGGCACTTCAAGACCTGACAGGCCAGCGCAGCATCATCACAACGTATGAACGTCAGATGAACATACTTCCGTCGGTTTACGAGGATTGTGACGAAATCTCACAAAGAATTCACAAATCACAACCCAGGGCTGTCAGCAGTTCTGCCAGATCGGCGGGCAAGGGCGATGAAAACTCCAGCATCCCGCCGGTCACCGGGTGCTCGAAACCCAGCGTCGCCGCGTGCAGTGCCTGGCGCGGGAACCCCATGACAAGCGCCGTTGCCGCCAGTCCGATCGCTTTTTCCGAAACCTTGCGCTTGCCGCCATAGACCGGATCGCCGATCAGCGAATGACCGGCATAGGCCATATGGACGCGAATCTGATGGGTGCGCCCGGTTTCAAGCCAGCATTCCACCAGTGAGGCAACCGGCGGCGTGCCAAACGCCTGCACCAACCGCGCGCGTGTCACGGCATGGCGGCCGACCCCGTCGAAATACACGGCCTGGCGCTGGCGGTCCGTTCTGTGCCTGGCGAGGTTGGTGGCGATGCGCAGAATATTGGCGGCTTCAAAGCTCGCGCCGCGAATACCGCGCAGACGCGGATCGCCGGCATCGGGCACGCCGTTGACCACCGCAAGGTAGCGACGCTTGACGCTGTGGGCCTCGAATTGCGCCGCCAGTCCGTGATGCGCCCGGTCCGATTTTGCCACCACCAGCAGGCCCGAGGTTTCCTTGTCGATCCGGTGAACGATGCCGGGGCGTTTCTCGCCGCCGACACCCGACAGATTGCCGCCGAAATGATGCAGGAGCGCGTTGACCAGCGTTCCGGTCCAGGACCCCGGCGCCGGATGCACCACCATGCCGGCCGGCTTGTCGATGACGATCAGGTCGTCATCTTCCCACAGAACGTTCAGCGCGATGTTCTCGGCCAGGGTATCGACATCGACCGCGGACGCCAGGGTCAGCGCATATACCTGCCCCTCGGCCACTTTTGCCCTCGCGTCCGTGACCGCGACACCATCAAGGGCCACCGCCCCATCCGCGATCATCTTCATCAGACGCGAGCGCGACAAGGACGCTTCTTCTGGTACATCACGCGCGAGAGCCTTATCAAGGCGGTCAGGCGGGGTCTCGCCGATCGTCACAAGCAGCGGCAAGGAAGAACTGGCCATGGATAACGCCTCAAATCTGGAAGGGCAGATGCCCGGCCTCAGGTTTCTGAAATGGCTCGTCATCGTGCTGACGCTGACCATGATTGTGGGCGTCATAACCGTGGTTGCGGTGCTTGTCACCCGTATGCAGCAAGGCTTTGACCGCGCGCCGACCCTGCCCGCCACATTATCCCTGCCCGAAGGCAGCAAACCGCGTGCGGTAACGATGGGCAAGGGCTGGATCGCCGTGGTCACTGACCAGGACCGTATCTTGATTTTCAACCAGGACGGCAGCCTGCGACAGGAAGTGATTCTGACCCCTTCTGACAACCAGCCTCCCGCCCGGTAGTATCCGGTTAACCAATGCGGACCTATACAGTGACAAGCAAGACCTCAGGGTAACCCCGCCCTTAGATTCTGAATGAACCGGGCCGATGCAAAACCAGACAAACCTGAAATCGGAAATAAGCCTTCAACTTGCCGTTTTGTCGGCAGAACGGTATCGCAGATATCTGCACAGCAGTTTCGCGCTTGCGCTGACGACTGTCTATCTGCCGGTTTTTGTTGTTCTGATCTTCGTTTTCGTGAATATTTCCTGCGACATCCTGACCACGAGACTGATGCAGGGCTTCAACCACAGCCCGCAATCCTTGCGCCATCGCGCCATACTCGGCGTCTCCTTTTTGAGTGAACTCAGCTATGCCACAGCCTGCGGCATGGTCTGGCAGCATCCGGAGAACTTCGGGCAACCGCTGGCGGTCGGTATGATCATGACCCAGATGCTGCAACTGGCGGTCTTGCGGTCGATCCACATCAAAGGGGCGTATTATGGCCTGGCAGGGCTGGCCATCGGGGGGATCGGCGGCAATATCTGGTACTGGCTGGGCGAAAACCCGTTCAGCATTGGCTTTATCTTGTCGACCACTGCCGCACTGGCTGCGGTAAGCTACACGTTGATCGCGATGCGCGCCAATTCCCGCATGCATCAGTCGGCAGCAGCCGATCGCACGGCCGCCCTCGCCGCCGACAAGGCCAAAAGCCGTTTTCTGGCGCAGATGAGCCACGAATTGCGCACCCCGCTGAATGCCATCCTGGGCATGGGTCACGCCGAGTTGCGCCGCAACAAGGACGCGCTGAGCCAAAAGCGCCTTTCCACGCTGATTGATTCGGCCGAGGGGCTCAGCACGATTCTCGACGACATTCTGGACATGTCCGCCATCCAGGTCGGCCGCCTGCCGATCAGGACCCGCCCCGCCATCCCGCGCGACGAGGTGCTGGCGACGCTGGGCCTGTTCCAGCCCGGGCTCGACGCCGCCAATCTGCAACTGAAGGTCCGGATGGATCAGGGCCTGGGCGATCTTGCCCTGTTTGATACCCAACGCGCACGACAATGCCTGTCGAACCTGATGTCAAACGCCCTGAAGCACACAAAAAAGGGAGAGATCCGCGTCACGGCAGAGCGGGTCCAGAGTGAATTTGGTGAAAACATCCTGCAAATCGAGGTCGCAGATACCGGTACGGGCATTCCGGACGAGTTGCACAATTCGGTGTTCGAGCCGTTTTTCCTCAACCGCAATGCCGCGAAAACCGAGGACGGCTACACCACCGAAAGCAATGGCCTCGGTCTGTCGATCTGTCGTGCAATGGCGCGGCAGATGGGCGGCGACCTGGTACTTGCCCCCAACCCGTCGGAGGGTGCTGTCCGCAGCGGCGCCACGTTTATCCTGACCCTGCGGCTTGGGGTTGCCCCCGACGGGGCGGCCAGGCCCCGGCCTGTCGCGGGCTTCGACGCGGGTCAACATGACGATGAAGCCACGGAGCCAGCGACGGCGGGCGTATCAGCCGGGTTGAAGGTGTTGGTCGTGGATGATATCGCGACCAACCGTCTCGTCGCCTCAACCTATCTGCGGATGATCGGTGCCTCGATCATCGAAGCTGAAAGCGGCGATGTGGCTCTACAGAGACTGACCAAGGAACAACCCGACCTGGTTTTGCTCGACATGAACATGCCGGGGATGAGCGGGCTTGAGACCCTGCAACGGATTCGCGATCTTCCGCCGCCTGCCGGAAAAATCCCTGTCATCGCGATGACGGCTGATTCGATGGAACGCCACCAGGAACTCTACAAGGAAAACGGGTTGGACGGCTATCTCGCCAAGCCGGTGAACCCCCACCGGATTGAAAGTGAAATCCGCGCCGTGATGGAACGCGCCCGTGCACGCCAGGGCAGCGCCGGGCAAAGCCCCCCCCGCTAACGCCCGAACTTCCCTTTGAGTGCGTCGGTAAAAGCGTTGCTGGCACCGCCCGCAGGGTCGCCGCCTTTCGGACCGACAGCGGCCGGCCCCGAAGGGTTGCTCCGCCCTTTTGTCGGGGACTGCCGCCCGCGCGTCTGCGCCCGTTCGGCGGCCTGGTCACGCGCCTCACCGCTGTCTTTCTTCATGGTCAATCCGATCCGTTTACGCGGCACGTCAACCTCGACCACCCGGACCCTGACGACATCACCCGCCTTCACAACCTCATGCGGATCACTGACAAACCTGTCGGCAAGCTGGCTGACATGGACCAGACCGTCCTGATGCACGCCGATGTCCACAAAAGCCCCGAAGGCCGCAACGTTGGTGACGGTGCCCTCCAGCATCATCCCCGGCTTCAGGTCCCTGATGTCATCCACGCCGTCAGCAAAAGTCGCCGTCTTGAATTCCGGCCGCGGGTCACGACCCGGTTTTTCCAGTTCCGCCAGAATGTCGCGCACCGTCGGCACACCGAAGCGGTCGTCAACAAAGGCGCGCGGATCGAGGCTCTGAAGTTTTGGAGAGCCCATGACCTCGCGCAGATCGCGCCCGCAGGCGGCGACGATCTTGCGCGCCACATCATAGGCTTCCGGGTGAACCGATGAGGCGTCGAGTGGCTCCGCCCCGCCATGGATCCGCAAGAAACCGGCCGCCTGCTCAAAGGCCTTCGGCCCGAGACGCGCAACCTTCAGCAAGTCGCGGCGTTTTTTGAAAGGACCGTTTTCGTCACGGTGTTGCACGATCGCCCCGGCAAGGCCGGGCCCCACGCCGGACACACGCGCCAGCAACGGGGCCGATGCGGTGTTGAGGTCAACGCCAACCGCGTTCACCGCATCCTCGACCACCGCTTCCAGGCTGCGTCCCAGACGGTGCTGATCGACATCGTGCTGATACTGGCCGACACCGATGGCCTTCGGTTCGATCTTGACCAACTCGGCCAGCGGGTCCTGCAACCGCCGCGCGATCGAGACCGCGCCACGCAGCGAAACATCCAGCCCCGGGAACTCCTTCGCCGCCAACTCGCTTGCCGAATAGACCGAGGCCCCCGCTTCGGAAACGATCACCTTCGTCGGCCTGGGCGCGCTGCCCGGCAGAACCGCCAGCATGTCGCCCACCATCTTTTCGGTCTCACGGCTGGCGGTGCCGTTGCCGATGGCAATCAGCGCAACACCGTGTCTGCGGATCAGTTGCGCCAGTTCAACCTGTGCGCCGCGCAGATCATTCCTGGGTTGGAACGGATAGACCGTGGCCGTATCCAGCACTTTGCCGGTCGGGTCGATCACCGCCACCTTCACGCCGGTCCGGATACCCGGGTCGAGCCCCATCGTCGCCTTGCCGCCCGCCGGGGCGGCCAGCAACAGATCCTTGAGGTTGCGGGCGAAAACGCGAATCGCCTCTTGTTCAGCGCGGTCGCGCAGATCGCCCATCAGATCGAGCCCGAGCGAGGTTTTCAGCTTGATCCGCCAGGCCCAGGCCGCGACCTCACGCAGCCATTGGTCGCCCTTGCCTTGCCCGGCGACATCCAGCGCCGCCCCCGTCATCACCTCTGCCAGGCTGTGGCCGCGCGGCGCGTCAGGATCAAGTTCCAGTTCCAGCGCCAAAAATCCTTCGTTGCGTCCGCGAAGCATCGCCAGAACGCGGTGCGACGGCGCGGTTTTCCACGGCTCTGAATGCGCAAAATAGTCGGAAAACTTTGCGCCATCGGCCTCTTTGCCTGCGACAACGGCAGACGCCAACCGGGCATTGTCTTTCATATGGTTGCGCAAACGGCCCAGCAGCACCGCATTCTCGGCCAACCCCTCGGCCACGATATCGCGCGCGCCTTCCAGCGCCGCTTTGACATCGGCCACCTCGCCGGCAACAAAACCGGCGGCAAGCACCTGCGGATCCGCCGCGCGATTGTCCAAAATCGCCTCGGCCAGCGGGCCAAGCCCGTTTTCGCGTGCGATCATCGCGCGGGTGCGGCGTTTCGGTTTGTAGGGCAGATAGATATCTTCCAGTTCCGATTTGGTAACGGCCCTGGACAGCGCACCTTCGAGCGCTGATGTCAGCTTGCCCTGATCGCGGATCGAGCCGAGAATCGTTGCGCGCCGCGCCTCCAACTCGCGCAGATAGCCCAGCCGTTCCGAAAGGTTGCGCAGTTGGGTGTCGTCCAACCCACCCGTCGCCTCTTTGCGGTAGCGCGCCACGAAGGGCACGGTTGCGCCGCCGTCCAGCAAGCTTGCGGCGGCCACGACCTGATGAGCGGCGGCCCCGATTTCAGAGGCGATCAAGGCGGCGATTTGGCGGGAAAGATCAGGTGTCATGGCATTCCGGGTCATTGATGCGGAAGGGCACAATAGTCTGGCGCGCCGACGCGGCCAAGGGCCGAAGTGCAGGTTTGCGCCGGATGCCCGTTGTCGTCGTTTCAGCGAGAAGGGAATGGTACCACCTCCTGGTCTCGAACCAGGGACCTCTTGATCCACAATCAAGCGCTCTAACCAACTGAGCTAAGGCGGCACGTTGGGGCGATTTAGCTCTCGACGCGGATGAATGCAAGACCCTTTGGCCCGCTTGTCAGCCCCGTCAGGACGGTTTATGCGGGAAAAATGGTTTCACCCGGAGGAAAAGTTGATGGGCATTGACAGGCAAAGCGAACAGGCAGCAAATCTTCAGATCGGGCCGACCAGCCTCGGCATGGTCCGGGTTTATCTGGAGGGCGACGGCATCGACCTGCCGCTGGATTTCGATCCCGAAGAAGCCGAAGAGATTGCCGAGGAGTTGATGGCCGCCGCTGCCGCTGCCCGCACGATGGCTGATGGCAAGGGCGGAAAAAAACGCTGAGTTTACAGGGCGCAGCCGGAAAACCTCAGCCATGGCGCCAAGCGGGTGACGGATCGCGCAGACTTTGCAGCCGCAGCGCCGCCGTGCGAGCGAAGCTTTGCACCAATGCCTTGCGCCGCGCCGCCGCCAGTTTGGTCTCGGGCGACATCCGGATGATTTCGGCGTCATACTCATCGGCAAAAATCAGCCCGCTCGCACCGGGCAGCAACTCTGTCGGAAAATCGGCGTCGACGGCCCAGAAAAACCGGTCGCACCACTCGAGATAGCCTTGCCACTTCTGGTCAGCCTGAAAATCGGCGCGCGACGATTTACACTCGACGATCCAGATTTCGCCTTTCGGGCCCATGGCCATGACGTCGACCCGCAGACCGGATGCCGGGACAAACTCTTCCACGGAAACAAAGTTATGACCTCGCAAATGCCGACAGACACCGCGCGCGAGGCGTTGGCCCGGCATCATCTGAGCCATTCCGAGGGCGACCGAACCTGGCACGTCTGCCATGATATGCTCCTTTTCATTCTCGCAGATAAAAGTGAACGAAAAGAGAACACATTTCAAGTCCGGGAAAAATCTGCACTGCACACGGGCCTGATAGAACGCCACCTCGACGCCAAGGCCCGATCACACCAAAATGACGACAACTGACTAAAATGTAACCATTACCGGCGCAAACACCGGGTTGGGGCTGGCAATTGCGGTGGCTGCCGCCCAATCGGGCTACAAGAGCTATGCCACCATGCGAAACCCGGCCAGACGCGGCGCGCTGGACAGTGCCCTGGCGACCGCAGGTCTGGCAGCAGAGGTGCTCACGCTGGATGTTCAGGATACCACCAGCATTGACGCGTGCGTGGCGCAGGTGATGCAACAGGGCGGCAAGATTGACACTTTTGTCGCCAATGCCGGGATGGGCTTTGCCCGCGCGACAGAACAGACCAGCGAAGCCAAGATCGCGGACGTGATGGATGTAAACTTCATGGGTGTCGTGCGCGGTGTAAAGGCGGTGTTGCCGCACATGCGCAAGGCACGTTCGGGGCGCATCCTGGCGGTGTCCTCGGTGGGCGGCCTGGTGGGTCAGCCCTTCAACGAAGTCTACTGTGCCTCGAAATTTGCAGTCGAAGACTATATGGAAAGCCTTGCCAGCTACGCAGGCCCCGCCTTCGGGCTGCATTTCACGCTGGTGGAACCCGGCGGCATTTCCTCGGAATTTGCCGCACGCGCCTTGCAGCAGATCGCGCAAACCGGTGGCTTTTTGCAAGACGAATACCTGCCCCTTCTGCAAAAAATACCGCGGCACGCGGCAGGGCCGGTCTGAAGGCGTCTACCCGTCAGCCGACGAGGTGGCCGCTGTGGTGCTGGACCGCCTGACGATGGAAAATCCCCCGGTGCGGCGTCGAACCTCGCCCTGGGCCGAGAATTTTACGCGCCTGAAAACAATTGGCGACCCGGATGGCCTGAAGGGTCGAGCGGAAACCGTCACGGAAATGTTGGGGGGGGTGACCTGAGATTACCTTGCAAGGGGCGGGCCACAGGCCTATCTGTAGGGGTGGCAGGTACTGCTCGGTTCGTGATCAGCCCTTTTCCAGTGGCCGATAAGCAACTCCGAGGGAGCTGGCGCTGCCAGGGTCCTGGCCCTGGTATCTGGCGACCACCTGAAAACTCAGGCTCTCGGGAAATTCAAGCCGACACGGCTGCTGCGGTTCCTGCCACCCGCCTGCACCGCAACAGGTACGGCGACAGATACGGGGCGATCTGTCACCGGCGCGCGGCTGCCGCGCTTGGGGCCTTTGTCTTCGGGCTCGGCCATGCGCATGATGGCAATCGCGAATTGCACGCCGGCAAAGACCACGCCGTGAAACATCACCAGCATGATATAGGCGAGCCAACCCATCTCGGTTTCCAGCACCAGATGGCGCAGGCCGCCAAGGTCAAGCGCGACAAAGCCGGTCACGAAAGCCAGCGCCACGGCAAAGCCGATCGCGACCTGGGTGATGTAGAGCCGAATGAGTTCTGGCATGGATGCCCCCTTCCCGATACGACGAAGATAGCGCTGTGCCGGTGCGGCACCAGCGCGCGAATGGTCGCAGGGTCAGGCGGTGCCAAAGGCCTCGGGCTTCGCCTCGCGCGCCATATGGTCGAGCACGGCGTTCACGAATTTGGGCTCTTTTCCGTCGGGAAAGAACGCCTTGGCGACATCGACAAATTCGTTGATCACAACTTTCGGCGGTGTCGGCATTTCCACCAACTCGGCCCCGGCTGCGCGAAACAGGGCCCGCAGCACCGGATCGATCCGGTCGATCGGCCATTTCGCCACCAGGGCGCGGTCGGTCATCTGGTCCACCCGCGCCTGGCGGTTGACGGCATGGTTCAGCAAAGCGCGGAAGTGCCTGGTGTCGCCATCGGCCATCTCGTCGCCTTCATAGATCGCACCAAAGCGAAAATCCTCGAACTCGCGCTGAATTGCCTCGACGGTCTGGCCAGAGGTTTCCATCTGAAAAAGCGCCTGCACAGCATAGAACCGGGCAGCAGAGCGCATCTGTTTCTTGTCAGTCTTGTCTTTGGGGGTCATGCGCGAAATGTATCCTCGGGCGGGCGAAAGCCGATACCCTTGCGGGCAGAGGACCATTTGCGCGACAGCGCGATCAGATGCAAGGCCGCAGCGGCAGCGCCGCCACCTTTATTCTGCCCATCTGGGTTTGCCCGCGCCTGGGCCTGATCCAAATTTTCGACCGTCAGGATGCCGTTGCCGATACAGGTGCCTTGCAGGCCCAGCAGCGACAAGGCGCGGCTGCTGTCATTGCAGACCGTATCGTAATGGCTGGTTTCACCGCGAATCACACAGCCAAGGGCGACGTAGCCGTCAAAATTCGACTGACGCTCGGCCATGGCGATCGCGGTCGGCACCTCGAGCGCGCCGGGCACCTCGATCAATTCGATATCCGCCCCACATTGCGACGCCACCGCGCGCGCACCGGCGATCTGCTGATCCGCGATATCCTTGTAATACGGGGCCACAACGATCAGCAGCTTGACCGGCTTGTCAAACGCCGGCAGCGGCAGCGTGTAATGGGTTTCGGCAGAGGCCATGATTTACCCTTTCGGAATTGCGCGGGTGCCGGTGATCGAAAGGTCATAGGCGTCAAGGCCGACAACCTTTGGTTTTGGCGAATTGGTCAGCAGGGTCATGTCCTTGATGCCCAGAGACGACAGGATCTGCGCGCCAAGTCCGTATTGACGCAAAATCTGCGGGCTGGCCTCGGTCTCGGACACCATTTTCAGATGCAGATCGCGCAGCAACACCAGCGCGCCGCGGCCTTCGGATGCGATCAGGCGCATCGCATCGCCGAATTCCCCGGTCCGCCCGGCACCGCCAAGGCCGACAACATCTTGCAACGGGTCCATCGTGTGCATCCGCACCAGCACCGGCCCCGGCGTCGTGATGTCGCCCTTGATCAGCACGATATGTTCGGCCCCTTCAGTGTTGTCGGTATAGACCCGCATCACCCACTCGCCGCCGAATTCCGAGGTAACCGTGGATTCCGAGGTGACCTGCACCAGGTTGTCATTGCGGCGGCGATAGGCGATCAGATCAGAAATCGTGCCTATTTTGAGGCTGTGTTTTTTGCCGAACGCAATAAGATCGGTCAGACGCGCCATCGTGCCGTCATCGTTCATGACTTCGCAGATCACGCCCGAAGGGTTCAGCCCGGCAAGGCGACTGACATCAACCGCCGCTTCCGTGTGGCCTGCCCGCACCAGAACGCCGCCGTCGCGCGCGCGAAGCGGAAACACATGGCCCGGCGTTGCGATATGCTGCGGGCCGTTGCTTTCATCAATCGCCACTTCAACCGTCAAGGCGCGGTCGGCGGCCGAAATTCCGGTCGTGACGCCATCGCGGGCTTCGATCGACATGGTAAAGGCGGTTTCGTGGCGGCTGGAGTTCTTCGGGCTCATCAACGGCAGGCCGAGCGCCTCGATCCGCTCTCCCGTCAGTGCCAGGCAAATCAACCCCCGGCCATGCGTCGCCATGAAATTGATGGCTTGCGGCGTGCACATTTGCGCCGGAATGACCAGATCGCCCTCATTCTCGCGGTCTTCATGGTCAACTAGAATAAACATGCGTCCGTTGCGGGCGTCTTCGATGATTTCTTCTGTCGAAGAAATCGCGCCAGAGAATTCTGTATTGGTCATTCGGGTGCCTCGTCCATGGGTTCCCTGCCCATACCGCGACTTTGCACCGAATGCCAGAGCAAGCACCGCACCCGGACGTCGGGTCGCACTAGGCAAGACCGGTGACGACACAGCAACGACGCCGGGCCCCTATTGACGGCCGGGCCCCGATCATCCGGCCGGTGCGCCGGATTGTGGCCCGCCTGTAAGGCCCGGTTTGGTTGCCGCCGGCCTTACGGCCCCCATTCGCGCAGACGCGCGACATAGCGGGCCATCGTGTCTATTTCCAGGTTCACCCTGTCGCCCACCGCAATGTTGCCCCACGTCGTCGCGGCTTGGGTGTGCGGAATGAAATTGATCCCGAAATCGGTGCCATTCACCTCGTTCACGGTCAGCGACGTGCCGTTCAGCGCGACCGATCCTTTCGGCGCGATGAACCCGGCAAGCGCATGGGGCGCGCGAAAAGTGACGCGGATGCTGTCGCCTTCTTTGCGGGCGGCGACAACCTCGGCCAGGCCGTCAACATGGCCCGAAACGATATGGCCGCCCAATTCATCACCGACTTTCAGGGCACGCTCCAGGTTCAGGCGCTTGCCCGGCATCCAGGTCGCAAGGTTGGTTTTCGACACGGTCTCCGCCGAGATCTGCACGTCGAACCAGTTACGCGGTGCATGGCCCAGTGCCACGACGGTCAGGCAGACCCCGTCACAGGCAATCGACGCCCCGATATCGATGCTGTCGACATCATAGCCGGTGCCGATCCGGGCGCGCAAATCGCCCTTCTGTTCCGTTTCCAGAACTTCACCGATATCTGTGACAATCCCTGTGAACATGTTCGCCCCTCTGCTTGCCTCAGGCGTAGCGGCCTGTGCGGGCCCTGGCAAGACCCGGTGACGCCATATTTCTGCCTGCCTGACAGGTTAATGGTAAAGCCATGTGAAGAATTTCCCTTTAACATCGGCAAGGATATGCCATGAAGGGCGAAAAGGGCAGCGATGCGTATCTCGGGTGAAAATCGGCGTTTTTTGTTGTTGCAGGGCCCGCATGGACCTTTCTTCAGCCGTCTGGGCCACATGCTTGCCCGGTCCGGCGCCAAGGTGCTGCGCGTCGGCTTCAACCGCGGCGACCGCGCCTTCTGGCCCGACACCGGCAGCTACATTCCCTTCAAAGGCACGGTCGAGGGCTGGCCGACCGCGTTCGAGGCGATGATCCGCGACTTCCAGATCACCGATATCGTGCTCTATGGCGATACCCGCCCCGTCCACGCCCATGCCATCCGCATCGCCAGATCCGCAGGGCTGACGGTACATGTGTTCGAGGAAGGGTATCTGCGCCCGCATTGGGTGACGTATGAGCGCGGCGGCTCCAACGGCAACTCGCGTCTGATGGATCTGACGCTGCCGCAGATGCAGGCGGCCCTTGCCCATTCTGACATGGATCTGCCCGATGCCCCGGCCCGCTGGGGCGACATGCGCCAGCATATGTTCTGGGGCGCGCTTTATCACTGGTTCGTGATGGCTGGCTTCTGGGACTATCGCAGTTACAGCCCGCACCGCAGCCTGTCCGTTCAGCAGGAGTTTTTGCTGTACTGCAAACGCCTGGCGCTGCTGCCGTTGCACCGCTGGGACCGGATGCTGGCCTCATTCCGCATCAAACACGGTGGTTTTCCCTATCACCTCGTCCTGCTGCAACTGGAACATGACAGCAGTTTTCAGATGCACTCGCCCTTCAACACGATGTCAGAGTTTCTGGAACTGGTGATTCAAGGCTTTGCCAAGGGGGCCTCACCGCATCATCATCTGGTGTTCAAGGCGCACCCACTGGAAGACGGGCGCGTTCCGGTGGCGCGCGAAATCCGCCGCCTTGCGCAGGCCAACGGGTTGCGGGGGCGGGTTCATTTCGTCAGGGGCGGCAAACTTGCGGCTTTGCTCAACCATGCGCGATCTGCCGTCACCGTCAATTCCACCGCGGCCCAGCAGGTGCTCTGGCGCGGTCTTCCGCTGAAAGTCTTTGGCGCTGCCGTCTATGCGAAGCCGGAATTTGTGTCTTCTCAGCCACTGGACAGCTTTTTTTCACAACCAACGCGACCCGACAGCCGCGCATATCGCGACTATCGCCACTATTTACTTGAGACATCGCAGGTGCCCGGTGGTTTCTACTCCTCGCGTGGGCGGCGCCAGTTGCTACGCCTGGTAGTGGATATGATGCTGTTGCCCGACGATCCCTATGATGCGCTGTGCACCGGCAGCGCGGCACCACGGCAACAGTTGCGCGTCGTCACCTGAGGTGCGGACAGCAGACTGGAATTTTGTTCCGCCTTTCTGTAGGGTCAGAAAAAAAGAAACTGAGGCAACATCCAAAAAAGGAGCCCGGGCAGTGAAAATGTCGACAGTAAAGGGGGCCAAAGGCTTGGCCCTTGCCATGCTCGTCTTGGCATTGGGGTCTTGTGGACTACCACGTTCCGGCCCCAACAAATCCGAAATTTTTCAGGGGTCTGTCCTGAAAAAAGGCGATGCTTTCATCGTCTCGGTCAATGATCGTGTGACGCGCGCAACAGCCGTCACACCGGCGCTTGGCTTCGGGTCAAACTTCACCAAGGCCGGTGTCGTTGGCTCTGACACCATCTCGGCGGGCGATGTACTGGCCCTGACAATCTTCGAAAACGTCAAGGATGATCCGTTGCTCGGCAATACCGGGCAAAGGGTTTCCGTGTTGAACGAAGTTCAGGTTGACGGCTCGGGCTATATCTTTGTGCCCTATGCCGGACGGATCAAGGCGGCGGGGCAAACACCTAACGGCCTTCGCACCGCAATCACCCGCAAATTGGATACCCAGACCCCTGATCCGCAGGTCACGGTAACCCGCGTTGCCGGTGATGGCTCCACCGTTTCGGTTTCGGGTATGGTTGCCGGCCAGGGGGTCTACCCGATCGAACGCCCGACCCGCACGTTGACGGCGATGGTTGCCCGCGCCGGGGGGGCTGCGATACCGCCCGCTGTTGCTGTTGTCCGCGTCACGCGCGGTCGTCAGACCGGGAAGATCTGGCTTCAGGACCTCTATGACAACCCCTCGCTTGACATCGCCCTGCGCGCAGGCGACCGGATTGTTGTAGAGCGTGACAGCCGCGCCTTTGTCGCGATGGGGGCGACAGGATCGCAAAACCGGGTTCCCTTCGAAACCCAGACCCTCTCGGCGATCGAGGCCATCGCCCAGGTCGGTGGCCTGAACACAAGTCTCGCCGATCCGACCGGGGTGTTTGTCTTCCGCAATGAACCTGCGGAAATTGCCAATGCCGTTCTGGGCCGCAGTGACCTGGTGGGCGATCAGCGCATGGTTTACGTCCTCGACCTGACGCAACCGACCGGCATGTTCGAAGCGCGGGACTTCCTGATCCGCGACGGCGACACGGTTTATGTGACCGAAGCGCCCTTCGTCCAATGGCAGAAAACAATCACTGCCGTCACAGGCACCGCAGGCGCTGCAAGATCACTGAGCACGTCCACGACCGGCCTCGGCATCTGAAACAATGCCCGAACGCGGCGAAGACCATTACACCGCCGGGGCAATTCCCCGGCGGCTTTTTTACTACAACCTTGGCTTTCTGCATCAATCGCGCCTGCGGCGCATTCTTTCCCTTGCGGGTCACACGCTTTGCCTTGGGGTGCCAAGCCATGACGACGGCGTCGTAGTCTGGGGCCAAAGCCCATATGCCACACGTGGCGAGCGGATGGCACAACGGCGGCAGGTTCCGCTTGTCAGGCTGGAAGACGCTTTCCTGCGCTCTGTGCGCCCGGGCCGCATGGGCGAGCCGCCGCTCGGATTGATCATCGACCCGGTCGGAGTGCATTTTGACGGGCGCGCGCCCTCTCTGACAGAGCGGATCCTATCCGATGCGAATTTGGACGATTCGCACCTTTTGTCTCGGGCATCGGCTGGAATTCAGCGAATTATGGCGCTTAACCTGTCAAAATATAACAATTTTGCTGATACAGCAGACATACCGGACCCTGGCTATGTTCTGGTGGTTGATCAGACTCTCGGCGATGCCTCACTGCGCTGCTGCGGTGCGGGGGTTGCAGAATTCAAGGCGATGTTGGCCGTAGCGCGTGCCGAAAACCCCGGCGCAAAGATCGTCATCAAGTCCCATCCGGAAACCTTGCACAACCTGCGCCCCGGTCATTTCGATTCTGCGGACGCTCAAGGTTTGGTGTCGCTTTTCACCGATGCCGTTTCACCCTGGCGTCTGCTGGCAGGGGCGAAAGCCGTCTATACGATGTCATCGCAACTCGGGTTCGAGGCGATCATGGCCGGGCACCGTCCGCGCGTCTTTGGCCAGCCATTTTATGCCGGATGGGGCCTGTCCGACGATGCCTGCAATTTCCCGCGCCGGACACGCCGGCGCAGCCCCGGGCAGTTGTTCGCAGCGGCCATGTTACTGGCCCCGGTCTGGTATGACCCCTGCCGCGACCGGCTATGCCGTTTTGAAGATGCCCTGGACCAGCTTGAGGTTGAAACCCGCGCCTGGCGCGAGGACAGACGGGGCTACGTCGCGCTCGGGATGCGCATGTGGAAGCGCGGGCGGCTTCAGGCTGTGTTCGGGCGGCAGCGCCCGATCCGGTTTCAGGACGACACCGGCAACGCCATCGCCGAAGCCGCGACCCGCGACCGTGATCTGCTTGTCTGGGCGGGAAATGAACCGCCAGATATCGCGGTTTCCGGCGTCTTCGGCGGCGCAATCCGTAGGGTGGAAGACGGTTTCCTGCGATCCAGAGGCCTGGGTGCAGACCTTGTTCCGCCGCTCAGCCTTGTCAGCGATGACCTCGGGATATATTATGATCCGACGCGGGAAAGCCGACTTGAAAGGCTGTTGGCGATGCCCTTGCCGGACCACGCGATAGCCCGGGCAGACCGTCTTCGCCTGCGGCTGGTTGCAGCGCGTCTGAGCAAATACAATCTGAAAGGCAGCCCCCTGCCGGAATTGGGCCGCGGCAGGCGCATTCTGGTGCCAGGACAGGTTGAGGACGACGCCTCCGTTCTACTGGGAGCAGGCATGGTGCGCCGGAATCTCACGCTGGTCGAAGCCGTCCGTGCGGCAAATCCTGATGCCATCATCATTTACAAACCCCACCCTGATGTAGAAGCGGGGCTGCGACCGGGCCGCATTGCGCCTGTGGCATTGACAGGCCTGGCAAATCACATCGCTGAAACGGCAAATCCGGTTGACCTGATCGACGCCACCGATGAAGTCTGGACGATGACATCGCTTCTGGGATTCGAGGCCTTGCTGCGGGGCAAACCCGTGACCTGCCTTGGCGCGCCGTTCTACGCAGGCTGGGGATTGACCCGGGATATGGGACCCATCATTGCGCGCCGACAGAATGTGCCGCAAAAACCCTCACTCGCGCATTTGATCCATGCGACGCTGATCGCCTATCCCCGCTATTTCGACCCTGTCAGCAAACGTCCCTGCCCGGTTGAAGTCGCCGTGGAACGCCTTGCCAGCGCGACCATGCCGCATCAGACCCCGGCGCTTCGCGTTCTGGCAAAACTCCAAGGCCGATTTGCCAGCTACACCGGCCTTTGGCGCTGATCGCCATCCTGCCGCCGCTAATAGATATAGCGGATCTGGTCAGCCCAGTAGCGTTCCATCCGCTTGAGCGACTGGTTGATGTCTTCCATGCCGCCTGCGTCGATAATGCCGCGTTTTTCAAACCCGTCGGCGTGACGCGCGAACAACGCATTCAGCATGTCGCGGATATCGCGGCCTTTTTCCGTCAACCTGACCCGCACTGACCTACGGTCAATCTCGGACCTCTGGTGGTGCATATAACCCAGTTCAACAAGTTTCTTAAGGTTGTAACTCACGTTCGAACCCTGATAGTAGCCGCGACTTTTCAACTCTCCGGCCGTTACCTCGTTCTCTCCGACGTTGAACAACAAAAGCGCCTGGACAGAGTTTATTTCAAGCACGCCCAGGCGTTCGAACTCATCCTTGATCACGTCCAATAGCAGACGATGCAGGCGTTCCACCAAAGCAAGACTTTCCAGATAGCCCGCGATAAGAGCCTTCTGCGACCCGTCCAGCAAATTTGTGTGTAGCGTCATAAGTCCTTCTCCGCCTGCGGCAGTTGATAGGGACAGAATCAGCACAAATGGAAAACATTTCGTAAACCCAAGTCAGTTTCACGACAAATTTGCGGGAAAAGACCCCGCGACTTTGACTCAATCGGTGCAGAAACAAGATCACGGCGCTTAATGTGCCAGGCGTGCCCGTGCAAAGCTGCCGATGTCGGCGATCAACCTGGCATATTGTGGCGGCGCGGGCTGCTGGCCCAGAACCCAGGGCAGCAGATCCTGATCGTTTTCCCACAACAGCTTGTCATAGAGCAGCAGGCCGGCCTCGTTCATCCCGGCCAGGCGCGCGTCGGAATAGGGGCCGAGAATCATGTCCATTTCCTTGGTGCCACGTCGCCAGGACCGCATGCCCATCCGCTTTATCCGGGCCTCTGCCGTCTCTGGAAGTGTCGTCATGCCGCATTCTCCCGCATCAGCTTGCGCAGTCGTTTTTCCAATTGCCCCATGTCATTGCTCAGCACAAGCGCCCGCGTCCGCATCTGCGACAATTCGGACAGGATGTCGCGCATGTCGCTGGTCAGATCTCCCTGGGGCAATGGCGCGTCGAGGCCCTCGCCCTCGCCCGTCAACAACCAGCGAATCGAGACATTCAGCATCCCCGACATCATCTGGAGCCGGTTGGCGCGCGGCTCTGAACGGTCTTCTTCCCAGGCCTGGATGGTACGCTGTGCAACGCCGATCCTGCGGGCGAAGTCGGCCTGCGTCAGGCCGACGACCTCACGCGCGTCGGCAAGCCGGTCGCCAAACGTCGCGGACTCGGCGCTGTACCAATTGTCACTTTCGGAATTTTCCATAAGTCCTGTCATCCTTGTTAATGCTTGATCGACTTGGTCCGGCACCCTAAGACAAGTGGTCGGAGTATACAAATCGGGGCTTCAGCCCCACCCGCCAGCAACGGAGCCCAACATGGCCTTTCTGTCCGATACGCTTTCGCGTGTGAAACCCTCGCCCACAATCGCGGTCACCACCAAAGCTGCGGAACTGAAAGCCGCCGGGCGCGACGTGATCGGGCTTGGCGCGGGCGAACCCGATTTCGACACACCCCTGAACATCAAGGCTGCCGCCAAAGCGGCGATTGATGCCGGCAAGACAAAATACACCGCCGTTGACGGTATTCCCGAGTTGAAAAAAGCGATCTGCGCCAAGTTCGAGCGGGAAAACGGTCTGAAATATGCGCCAAATCAGGTCTCTGTCGGCACCGGCGGCAAACAGATACTGTACAATGCGCTGATGGCGACCTGCAATCCGGGTGATGAGGTGATCATTCCGGCACCCTATTGGGTTTCCTACCCCGATATGGTGCTGCTGGCGGGCGGCACCCCGGTGACGGTTGCGGCAGGGATCGAAACACGGTTCAAATTGCAACCCGAGCAACTCGAGGCCGCGATCACCCCGAAAACGAAGTGGTTCATCTTCAACTCGCCGTCAAATCCGACCGGTGCTGGCTATACCCGCGACGAATTGAAGGCGCTGACCGATGTCCTGATGCGCCACCCCCAGGTCTGGGTGATGAGCGATGACATGTATGAACACCTCGTGTTTGATGATTTCAAATTCTGCACTCCCGCCGAAGTCGAACCCCGGCTCTATGATCGCACGCTGACCTGCAACGGCGTCTCCAAGGCCTTCGCCATGACCGGCTGGCGTATTGGATACGCCGCGGGGCCTGTCGCACTGATCAGGGCGATGGGCACGATCCAAAGTCAAAGCACGTCGAATCCCTGCTCGGTCAGCCAATATGCTGCACTGGAGGGGCTGACGGGGCCACAGGACTTCCTGACGGAAAACAAAACGTTGTTCCAGCGCCGCCGCGACCTGGTTGTCGGCATGCTGAACCAGATTGAGGGCGTGACCTGCCCGACACCGGAAGGCGCGTTCTACGTCTATCCCGACATTTCGGGCTGCATCGGCAAAACCTCGGCCGGGGGGGCGAAAATCAGCGACGACGAGGCATTTGCAACAGCGCTGCTGGAAGAAACCGGTGTGGCCGTGGTGTTCGGGGCGGCCTTCGGGCTATCGCCAAACTTCCGTGTCAGCTACGCTACTTCCGATGCGGCCCTGAAAGAGGCTTGTACACGCATTCAGACCTTCTGCGCAGGGTTGGTCTAGACCGGGGGCGATATGTCGGGTGATCTGCCGGATTATTATTTCAGAGTTCGTGAAAACGGCGCGCTGGTGTTTCGGGTTGATACCGAAAACCGCCAGCGCCGCATCGACATGAACCAGATTGCCACCATCAACGTCCGCAATGGCGAGGTAAAGCCACACGGCGATACCGCGTTGAGCGATGATGACATCAACGTCATCCGGGACTGGATCGGCAAGCGGACCAGGCAGCTTGCCGAGCGCGATATCGATGACATCCTGCGCGCGATCGATCACATGAATCTGACGGCACAGTGGGTGCAATCACGGGCCAGCGATGACCAGTTGGAACAGGTCACCGACACATTGTTGTTGGCGATGCATGATCTGCGCTCTGTCCTGGTGCGGAAAAAGGCGGACAGGTTGCTGAAGGGCGAAGGCTGAAATCCCTGACTCTCTGCGACACAATTGCCGCGAATCCTGGCAGCTTTCTGCGTAAATTCGAAGACACCACGCCGCTTTCTGGAACTTCCTGCGCCAGACAGCCATTTTTTCGGTGTTTTCTTGTGACGCCAGGCGGAAGACACTTCCCACCACCGACATTGTCTGCATTGCCCAGTTGAAGCGCCGCGAAAAAAAGGATCATATCCCGTAAATATTTTTCGGGGGTCGGAAATGCTGAACGCAGAAGTAGCCAAGCGGCGGGAACAAGCAATCTCGCGCGGGGTTGGCATGTTGACGGAAATCTATGCGGAACGCGCATTGAATTCCGAGATATGGGATATCGAGGGCAACCGCTATATCGACTTCGGCTCGGGGATTGCCGTGGTCAATACCGGGCATTGCCACCCCAAGGTCATGGCCGCCGTGACCGAGCAATTGGGACGCTTCACGCACACTTGCCATCAGGTGATGCCCTACGAGCCCTATGTCCGCCTTGCCGAGCGTCTGAACGCCTTGGTGCCCGGGGACTTCCCGAAAAAGACGATCTTTGTGACAACGGGTGCGGAAGCCGTTGAAAATGCGATCAAGATCGCGCGCATTGCGACGAATCGTCCGGCAATTATCGCCTTTGGCGGCGCCTTTCATGGCCGGACGTTCATGGGCATGTCGTTGACCGGCAAGGTCGAGCCGTACAAGAAAGGCTTTGGCGCGATGATGCCCGATGTCTATCACGTCCCGTTTCCGCAAGATGTTCATGGCATTGCAACGGCGGACGCGATGTCAGCGCTTTACAAGCTGTTCAAATCCGATCTCGACCCGGACCGTGTCGCCGCGATCATCTTCGAGCCGATTCAGGGCGAAGGCGGCTTTTACCCCGCGCCGCCGGACCTGCTGCGCAGCCTTCGCGCCTTTTGCAACGAACACGGTATCCTGATGGTCGCCGATGAGGTTCAGACCGGCTTTGCCCGCACCGGCACGATGTTTGCGATGGACGGCTATGATGTCGCGGCCGACATCACCACAATGGCAAAGGGTCTAGCCGGCGGCCTGCCGCTGGCGGCGGTAACCGGCCGCGCCGAGTTGATGGACGCCGCCAAGCCCGGTGGCCTTGGCGGCACCTATGCCGGCAACCCGCTGGGGATTGCGGCGGCAAATGCCGTTCTTGATGTGATCGAAGAGGAAGGCCTGTGTGACCGCGCCAATGATCTTGGCAGCCGGTTGCGGCAGCGACTGGAAGCGATCCGCTCGGTCACGCCGGAAGTGATCGACGTGCGCGGCCCCGGTTTCATGGTTGCTGTGGAGTTCGGCGACCCCGGCACCAAGGCACCGGACCCGGGGTTCACTGCGCGGGTGCGGACCGAGGCGTTGAAACGCAATCTGATTTTGCTGACCTGCGGCGTTTACGGCAATGTGATCCGCTTTCTCGCGCCGATCACAATTCCGGATGAGGTTTTTGCCGAAGCGATGGACATTCTGGAAGAATCCGTCGCCGCCGCGCGCAAGGGTTAGTGCAGGCAGGGGGGCGCTGCCCCCCTCTTGCCCGTGAGCGTGTTAGTGTTCACAACTTCTGACAGTATCAACTCAAAAGGTCTGACAGTAGCCCGCTAATTACGGGATTAGGGGGTTAACGCTG